>ERZ869921.70-NODE-70-length-57908-cov-21.632188_pt1 | contig 57908 bp, 87 predicted proteins | sample MGYA00579310_ERZ869921 | MGnify/ENA primary metagenome ERZ869921 (study PRJEB32216, sample SAMN09231816) | wastewater metagenome | place: USA: Maryland | collected 2016-06-21 | study: EMG produced TPA metagenomics assembly of the PRJNA472060 data set (Reclaimed...
AAACACTTTAAGGAACAGTCGGCACAGTCGAGGCTCTTTTAGGGTTGCTGCTAACTCATCGCTAAAAGCATAAAAAACATTACAAGTAAAATGCAAAAATCAGTAATTAAGCAAATTAGACTTTATGAGTTTCAAGATGAGACATTGAAGAAAATGAAGCATAAATATCATATTGATGTTGCAAATTTTATTAGACAAGCAATTACGGAAAAACTTGGAAGGGATTATAAATCTATTATTGAAAAAATAAAAGAACCTGATTGTCCATTTTAATTTTATTTTTAAAACATGACGAATATCATTGTTTTTCATATAAGAATATATTATCTTTGTAATTCATAATTGATTTGTTTTTTTTTGGGTTAATGATTTCCCCTTCGTAGCAGTTGTCTCGGAGGGGATTTTTAGTTTACAATAGGGCATAAAAAAAGCCGTAACTCAATTAAGAATTACGGCTTTAATTTAATCTTGGTTAAAGTTCTCTATAAACTCTCTTAACTTTTTCCTTTCCGAAATATGAGTTCTACGTGCCTTTTTAAATAGGCTATAATCGCTTTTTTGGTAGGATTGTAACCTTTCGTACCCTTTTTGTATAAGTTCGCTTATAATGCGTTTAAATGGCTCTTGAACCATCTCGGAATACGTTGCCATAAACTCGCAAAAGTTATTTTTTATAGAGTAAGCATCCCCGTTATTTTCTATAAAGACAATATCGTTGCCTTTTTGTAGAACTACAAATTTAACGTTCATTTTTTCGGTAGGTTTTTGGGTTGTTTACAATAGTTGTGAATCTTTGTAACGGTAGTGTTTGATTTTCGGGGAATCCCTCAATTTTTTGTGCCACTACTGAAACTAATCTACCATCGTTATAATGATAGATATTACCGTTTAGATACCTTGCTGTTTTTTTCATAATTATTTATTTTTGGTTAATAAAAAAATTATTCAAACATTGGCTTAAACCAAGCCATTGGCTTATTTTCTTCAATCCATTCCAACGCAATAGGCTTAATTATTAAATATAATGTATTGTAAAGTCTATTTGGATAATCACTTGACGGACTATCGAAAGTAATTTTATAGTCATCTACTAAATCATTTAAACTCGGAATAGCAATTTCTATTACTTCTTTTGCTTGACTTTCAAACATTCCATTTGCAATAAGCATTTTTTCTAATTTTTGTCTTACAGTTTCTTCCATAATATTTATTTTTTAATGGTTAATACGTGCATTTCTGCACGTTTCGGTTATTTAAACCTCGTCAGTTAACCTTTGATGTTTTTTAATTCAGCGATACTATATTCAAGCATTACTATTGAATGTTTTAAATCGTCGAACGTTTCGGCTAAATCATAATTATTTTGTGATTCTGACATATCGTTACCAATAGACGAATAGCCTAATATTTTTTGGAATTGTCGCATATTTTCGCTATTGCCTATTATTTGACATTCGTCAATATGTGAATCGTCTGTTCCGATAACCTCTGACGGGGTTTTTGAATAATCATATTTGTCTGCATATTTAATAATATTAATATACAGTTCTTTCGCTTTTTCGTCAACTGTAAATATTACTCCGTATTCTTGCACAAATACTGCAACATGATTAATGAGATTTAATCTAAAACCGCTTTCATGTCTGTGTTTTTTCCATGATAAAATTTTAATTTTTTTCGTTTTCATAAGTTTTATTATTTAGGTTAGTGAATTAAAAAGATTAGTTACCATTTCGGGATATTCTTTAGTTCCCCGTAATTTAAAAGCCGAAATAAACGCTTTTACCTCTGTTTCGCCTATTGTTTTTAGCCTTGTTTCGGTAGTTTTTGAGTTATATCCTTGCATGAATGGGAGTTTTAACTCAACGTTAATGAAGTTACCGCCTTTGTCGTGGCTCATAAGGTTAACGGGTTGTTTTTTATCTATTTTTTTTATAAACTTTTCGAGAATAACGCTATCTCGTTGCGCCTCTTTTTGCTCGGACGGGAGCAAATAAAAGAAATTAGTACTTGTTTTCATAATCGTTAATTTTTAAGGTTAATTTACAGTTTCACTATAATCGAGTGAAATCTGTCATCATTATTTATACGGACTTTGAACCGCCTTAAAAGGGAACTATTTCTGTTTCGTCGTTAAAATCAACGTCATTATTTCGGACTGGAAATTGAAAAGAATCAACTTTAAATAAAATATTTACAGCATCGTTACCCGAAAAGTCTGTACCGTTAATAGTAACAACTTGCTGTTTTTGGATTAAATCCTTATGTAAGTAGTCTATCTTTAAATATTTCGTTCTCGTTGAGGTAACTTCTATTATTGCAGTAGGTTTGAATGTTGATATAAGTAACCAGCCATTTTCTACAATAGCATGATGCTTTCCGTTATTCTTAAACTTTGACCCTACCTTTTCCCAAATTTGTATTTGTCCGGTCGATTTAAGGACTTTCGCCCCTTTTATACCTATTTTGGCTTTGTCATACATATTGCAAAGACTTTTAGTTTTAAAATATTTAACGTAGTCACGATAAGTGCCTTTTACTTCCGCATTGAAGTTTTGAAATGATACTAACATAATAATAGTTTTTTGTGGTTAATTTGCGCCCGTCCCTAAACGAATAGGACTACCTAAAACGGGCTAATTTTCATAATTCGGGAAATTTTAAAAGTTCATTATTTGCTAAATTAACTAATTCTTGAACTTTAGATAAATCATTTTTCACATCATCCCAAGTTAATAACTCTAATTTTTCGCAATATTTAAAAAGTTGTTTTAAACTTCCTTTTCTATTGTCAAAATAGTGTTCTATTACATATTTAGGCGTGTTTATTTCTGTGAGACTTTGCCAATTACCGCTTTTTATTCCTTTGCCGTATGCTATAAAAACAGTAGGAAAGTCAATAGGATGCGCCCAATTAGTTTTTGAATTATCTCTTAATTTAAATGTTCCTTTAAAATAAGTTGCTGTTTTATGAGTTTTTGTTATACGTTCCATAACTTTAAATTTTAGGGGTTAATATTTGATACTCTATAAACATTCGATGTTTACACCGTTCTATTTTCAAACAGTTAATAGAGTATAGTTGATGTTAGTAAATTGGCTGTATATACCCGCCTTTTGGTGTTTTTACAATTTTATCTGTCTTAAATGTAGGATTACAAGCAGATTTGATAACCTTGTTGTCTTTAATATAAGTATAAAAATGGGTTGAGGCTAATTTTTTATATTTAACTTTTTTATTAAATTGCCCTATTAAATTCGGCATCCATAAAATTCTATTTTCAACTTTTTGTTTAAAATCAAAGCCCACTTTATTAAAAAACATTTGAATAAAACAAGGGTTTGAAGTAATTGTAATTTTTTTACAATCCTTATAACCGTCGTTAGTAGGTTGCTTTTTTACTTCTTTGCTTATATTAAGAAGTAAGTTGCTTTTTTTGCGTAATGCCTCAATATGTATTAAAGGCAAATAAAACTCAATAGTAATTACTTTACTACTTAAATGCAAAGGTAAATATACCTTTCCCTCGATTAAATACGCTTCGGTTTTCATAATATAGATTTTTTTGGGTTAATATTAAAATGACGTTGTAATAATTTCGGGGAAAAAATAAACAATCCCTGAAAAGATAAATGATATACAAATAAGACTACCTACATAATAAACATAGGTTAACGCTTTTTGCGCTTTTAGTTCAAGTCTTAAAACTTGCAACCTGAATTTCTCATCGTCGGAAATGATAAATTCTTTTTGATTAAACATTTTTTTAGTGTTCATAATTGAAATAGTTTTAATTATTTAGTAGTCATTATGGTAACGCTATATATATTCAATTTAACATTAAATAGTTTACTTAAACATGACTAATCGAGGGGAAATATTACTTAATAATTGCCTTTAATTGCTTAATAATAATTTTGCAATCTTTTTTAGTTAATCTATTGTCCCATACTTTTTGTAAGTGTTCGCATTCGTTTAATATTTCTTCGCCCATAATATAAGCAAACATATTTACAATTGATTCACTATTAATTTTTGTATTCACTGCGCCAAAATTACTATTTTCGTAGTCTATTACAGTTTCAATAATTTCAAATGCATCCAAATCACATTCTTTTATCCATTGTTTTGCATTGTAATAACCGATTATAAAATAATCCATGTTATACAATTTATTATGTAAATCACAAGCGTAAACGTCTACGCCTACACCGTCATTCATTTTGTCTATTGCATGGTTAACTAAGTCTGTTAACGCCTTGCTGTTTAAATCGTTTAAATTCATAATATTTAAGGTTTAAAGGTTAATAGAACCTACTAAAGAAACGAATCTTTAACACTGTCTTTAAACAGTTAATAGGTTGCAAAGATTAATTCTATACTATATATATAAAGGCAAATTAAAGTCATCGCACTGCCATGCTCGTATAATTAAACTTTATACTTAATCTTAACATCATTTCAAGGAACGTCGATTTAATTAAAAATATTATTACAAAGATACGGAATAAAAATACCCATTTGCAATAGGTAAATGAAAATAATTTAAAATAATTCTACAACCAACACCACAACTATAAAAACAAAACTAAACTATAAAAGATAAATTACCAAAACATTACACTACAATATGTATTAAAACTCTAAAAAAAGCCCAAGTAATATGCAATAAGAAAAAAGTAGATAAAATCCCATTATAAAACGAAAAGAGTAAAATCAAACCATCAGAACTTAAATTGAGTGGAAAATATACAACTATACTAAAGAATGAATATAAAGAGAGAGAATAACACAAACATATAATTAAACCTATAGTCAATTAATGCCAGGTTAATATATAAGATACTTATATATACTCATACATTAAATATACTACAATACCAAATAATCAAATAGTTAGCCAATGCAATCAATAAAAATGTCAACTATACTTTACCTTATATACAGTATAATATACCTAATAGGTAAACAATAATCGACGGGAAATAAAGAGACACATATATTATATAAAGTACTACTACTATACTATCGACAATAATTAAAGGTTAATGCTATTCTTTACAGCCAAATTTTCAGGTTTAAACCACAGCGGTTATTACACCAACACGCAAAAAACTAACAAGTTAACTAAAACAGACTAATTAATTAAACTAATCGTAACTCATTGATATAGCAATTGAGGTTAAATTTAGAATAATAGTTTTGTTTTTACCGTGAATAAACAAGACTAATACATTAATATATAATCATATAACTAAATTCTTATTGTATAGTGTTAATAACTGTAACTTACTGGTAAAAGCATGAAATGAATGACTATTATATTAGATTAATTATAGTCAACAGTAAAAGGTATAAAGGCACGCAGTAAAAAAGATTAAAACCAATGTATAAATCAAAGGTCAATAGTCAATGGTTAGCGCAAAGCACACGCCACACGCCCACCAGTTAGACAATTCAAAATCGGTTGAGCAGTTCCCTCGTTCAGGTTTGACCTTCGGTATTTGGAAGACGAGGGGGCATTACGTATGTATATACCTCTCACACAAAAACTTACGATTTAAAGCCGACTTAAACTAAAGCCACTAGGATTAGATATTTGGCTATAAATGGAATTGGGAATGGGATATAGCCATATATTAAAGACCTTCGGTAAATAGAAGATGAGGGGTATGTAAGGGTTAAATATTAGTGCATATTGTGAGGTTAAAATGAATAAATGTAATATACTGATTGATAAGGTGTGGTTTCGTATAATGGCGGGAAAACATAATAACGTTGCTATGTGTTATGAATGAATGTTTATATTTGGTTGTGAGTGGCTTATAAAAAGGTTAGTTACATGATAAAAATCATAGATTAGTAAATATATTTAGTTTACATTTGTGGTAAAAATATATATTATGATGGACATTGAATTTAAGCGAGGTTGGGTAATGGTATATCGGACTATAGAAGATGTAAGGATAGATAAGTTTATTATTGCCTATGGAGTAAGAGTAGATAGAGATGGATTTATAGAGACAGTAAATACATTAGAGACTAATTGTTTTCCGCTCCAGGATGCTACTCCCGTATTAGAAAAGGCTTTAGAATTGGCTGGTGATAAAAATAGTGGTTATTTTATGAAGCCGTTTGAGAAGTTTGAATTTTGGAAACCTATAGATAGGGTTTCTTACGAGAGGCATATATTAAGTAGGTGGGATAACTTTTTTAATAGTTTAGGTCGTATTGATAACGAGCCTTCTTATGTTATAATGGAGTATAATAAAGGTAGTTGGCATGTATGCGGTATGCCTACTAATTTATTGGTTGCTAGGAGTACTTATTATAGTTTAATTAATTTTAATAAAAACATAAAATTAAAAATAGTAGAAATATCTTCTAATTGCGTTGTTAAAGAATAAAAACTGACAAAAATCATAGATTAGTAGAGAAATAGTTATTAGATTTGTACTTTAATTTTAGTTTATGGATAAGTATATATTTTTAGATATAGATGGGGTTATTGCTACGGATGAGAGTTTATATGAGGCTGGTTTTTGGGGGTTGGTATCTAGTAAGCAAGATTTACTTGGGGGTATTTTAGATGCTACTGGTGCGAAGATAGTATTGAGTAGTAGTTGGAGAAAGAGTACGTTAGAAGATACTATTGTTTATATGAATGAGCAAGGGTTTAGATTTGGTGATAAAATAGTTGGGGTAACTATAAGAGCGTATCATTACATTCAGAGAGGCATTCATTTGAGTATTCCTAGAGGGGTAGAGATAAAGCAATGGATAGATACTCATGTACATTCTGATGGAGGGAAAAATTGGGATAGAAAAGTATATGGAGTTGATTATACTTATGTAATATTAGATGACGATACTGATATACTATTAGAACAGAAAGATAATTTTATTCCCGTCGATTCAAGTATAGGTTTAACTTATATTCAAGCGTTAACTGCTATTCAAGTATTAAATAAAGTACTACCTGATTAATGTCATTGTTTAATTGTATTATTAGTATTATCTTTGTGTTTCCGCTCGATTATTGTAATGGAGTATTAACTTAAAATTCAAGTATATGGATTTATTAAATAATAAAAATAATATTAACTCATTAAGTCTAATAAAGTAGAGCAATTAAATTTGTTTAACTCCTAGTCGACGGGAAACATATAAATAGTATCATTTACTGCATATACTGAATCTCTATAAGATATAAGAGATAAATTAATAGAGGGGTTACTCGTTTGGAGTTTCCCCTCTATTGTTGTATAGGTGTTTGTGTATTTATCTTTTACGCCTACTAATGGCTCTTTAGTGTTCCCGTCTAGGATTGTGATAATGATAGGTATTAATATCTTTAGCATTTTATTTGTAAGATAATACTTGTATTTAAAGTTATTATTAAGGCAATATTAAGAAAATAAAAAAAGGGGCTATTGCCCCAATTCTTCTACTGTATGATACTCGTTTAAATATGGTATAGATAGATATAAACCTCCTGGAGTTTTAATTGCGATTTCTTCTTCCCAAATATCTTTCATATAATCATATGCTTTTATCTTAACTCTATTAGTTTCGTCAAAAAGGAATTGGATATTACGCCATTCCCTCTCGTCTATCTCATGTCCTAGATTGCCGTATTTATCGTAGTATTCTATTATCTCTCTAACTGTACGTTCTTTGAACGATTTATTTAGGTTAGGGTAATGACGTTTTAGTTCATAGCAAACAGAACCAACAACGTAGGTTTGTCTTCCTAGCGCATATCTAAAAGCACAAGCAAGAACTATCTCCTCGTTTAAAGGTAATGGTTTATTTTCTTTCATTATTTATGAGTTTTATTAATTCATCATATAAAGTGTATGCCTCAACCGCAGTTGGGTTATGGTTAAATCTATTAAAAATTTCATCTATAGTAAGATACTCCACTTTTGATGTTTCCTTAAAAATAGGTTCTTCTGCGCAAAACTCAAATTCGTTATCTATTAATTCTTCTAAAGTATAAACGCCACCAAATTCTTCAAAGTCATCCGCTTCTGATAATAAGTATTTACCATTTTTAATATCTAATACCTTATACTTATCAGCGTCCAAATCCTCTAAAATATCCCCAACTTTTATCTCGCTGTCTTCGGTAATAGCGTAAGACTTTTCTTCGTATGGTAATTCAATTAATTCATAGCCATATGGTAGGTTTTTAAATGTATGAATAACCCCATCATCTATAATAGCATAATATCCTTTATTATCACAACCAGATAATTTAGGCTCTGTATTTATCCCACCTAAAGATTCAAGATGTTCTATAATACGTTTGCCACGTTCAGCAGTTCCATCGGATAGTAATGCTACCTTATGAAATACTTTTGTCTTTTCAATAGTTTCAATTTCTCTTTTGAAGTTCCACGAAATTGGTCTAATGGTAACGTTATTTTGCAATAGTTTTCTAAACTCTGATTCTGATTTAGCATCGTATGCCATACAAGAATCGTCTGGATATACTGCAAATACTAATCTAATTACCCAAGTTTCTTTATCATTAGAAACTAGCATTGGTGTTGGTTTAATTATTTCCATATTATTCAATTTAAAAGTTTAAGCAAATGTAGAATAAAAAAATAATCTAAACAATGACATTTGTCATATAGGTTATAAAATCTTTTTTATTTCTCTTATAGTTATCTCTACTCGGTCTTCGTCTCCTTTAAAGCATTTAACGCTACCTAAACAGATTTGTTTATATCCATCTTTTTTACTAAAGAGTACGTCTTCAATTAGTTTAACCATACCTCCAACGAAGTTACTTGCATCGAGGGGATTATTTTTAAAATAGGCTCTATAAGATACTTCAATAGGGAATTTAATATCAGACAATACAGGTACTACTTCATGGTAAGAATCTTTTATTGCGTTCCGTACCGACCAATGCATACCAGCGTAGAACTTATTTAGGCTTACTTTGGGTAGGTTCTTTATCACTACTACTTTTATGTCTCCCGTCAATTCAACAGTAGAAGGCTTATCGTTAATCAATAAGCCTTTCTTTGTTGGTATAATTGCTTTAGAATTTAATAACTCCCGAAACTCGGAAGCACTCATTTTATCTTTCATCTTTTAAATACAAGTAAAAACCCCATCACTAAAATTAGTGCTAACTCTATTCCGTGAAGTAGCCAATGCCACCAAAAGGAACGATAGACAATCTTCTCAACAGGAACTTCACGGTCTACATAATGAGTAGTACTAACATTTTTAAGTATCCTATTTACTTCTATTAGTCCATGAATAGAATCGGTAAGAGCAGTAAGAGATAATACATTATCGGTAAGGATATATTTTACTACAGTACGTTTTCCATTCAAAGAATCTACCTTCGATATAAGAACTCTATTTAAACTATCACAATCTAAATAAAGGTCAATAGTAGCAAGGTCTGGTTCAATAAAGTATTCAGACCTGAACTTAACTACTGTATCTTTGGTAATCGTTTTAATAGTATCAGTAGGATAAGTACAGATAGAAGCGCAAATCTCGTCCTTATGCTTTAATATATACTTACTATGGGAGCAACCAAATAAGGTTGCTATTACGACTATATAAGCCGTGAGTTTAAAATAACGCATTCTTTATTTTCCTTTTCTATGTCTAATAGCCATTTATAAAAATCTTCTTTTACTTTTCTTTCGGATAAATCACTACGGTAAGCATGAACGCTTTTGTATTGATTTGATGGTCTTTCTTTTGGAAAGAACAGTAGACAAAAGAAAACATAACTCATATTTAAAGTTTTGAGGGGTCTTTAACTGGAGTAAAAGAGAATGCAAAGATACCCGAAATGAATCCTATTAAAATATTAAGGATTGCGGAAAGAGGCATCTTTAATAGAATAATCGACTGGAAACCCCAATCAAACATTTGGTCTCCCGCTACTAATGTAGTAAGGATAGCGAGTAATAACCCAGCACCAAATTGTAGTTTTTTGTAAAAAGCAGGACTATCTTGTTGAAGTCTTACTAAAAGTTCTTTAATGAAATTAATGAATGTCATAGTATTTTTATTTAAATATACGAAATATTTTAGTTAAAATAACTACAATTATAGATTTCTATTTACAGATTATCGTCTATAAGACTTTCTTATTAATCCTCTTGAAACTATTGATTTATTTAAAACTTTAGTAGCGTAATAAGTTAACCATACTGTATGTTCTGTATGTGTCCAGTCGGGTAGAAGTATTACGCATTCTGCTTGGGTTACCGAAAATACATCATCTTTTAAATTAAGTACTTCGTATTGTTCTTTAAGTTTGTAATAGAATTGAGTTTTACTATATTTAGTAAAGGGTAAGTTTGTGATAATAGCAATACTTTTCATTAATCTTTATCTCCACGTATTTCTTTAATATCCGATACTCCACGTAAACGTCAGACCAGTCATTCATATTTCTTTTCGCCACAGAAACAAGGGCGTGGGTCTTATTAAAAAACTTACCTATGTCATGAACAGAATATAGTTTATAGATACATTTAGAGGAATTTCCAAAGTATTCGTAGGATAACCCAATAGCAAGATGTACGTACATAACCTTATCTGATGGAGTTTTTTCAAGAAAGAAATCTTCATATTTTAAATCTGTTTTAGAAATGATAGTATCAATGATAAAGTCTAATATATTACTCTGCATAGGTATTGGATTTTAAAGAACATTCAATAGGGCATTTTTCACAAGTCTTACATACTTTTCTTTGCCATCCACTCGATTCAAATGTATCTATAAGAGAAACAGTTTTTCTAATCGTTTCCTTTAGTTCGCATTCAGCGTTACTATCGTAATTGACTGGAAAAAATTTATTACCTAATTTATCTACTGGTTTCTTATAATCGAATACCCAAAATAAAAATTTAAGTTCATTATCGTCAATTATCTTTTGGATAGTAGGACTAACCAATTCAAATAGGTTATCGTTACCCATTTGAGAGTTAAGGTCAAAATCTATATCTCTAACTAAATATTGATACATTAAACCTTGAATATTATCCATACTATCGAAATCACCCCAAGCAAATTCACCAAACGTTGAATTTAAATCTGCTGTTAGTTTTAAATCTACAACACAAAGTTTTGGAACAGTACCTAAAACAAGCGTCGGGAAAATATCCAATTCTCCACTTAATAAAACATTATCATCCCAACGCTTGTATATCAGTACTTGTGTATTAAAAGGAGGTGCAATAGTAATTTGGTATTTAGCGCAAAGCCTTTTAAATTCAGAGGCTTGTGTTTCAATACGAATTTGGTTAATAGTTTTTTCTCCGTAGTAAATAGGAGGATTGCCTTTAGAAGTAGATATTCTATTCGCTGCTTCTTGTTTATCGGTTAATTGCTTTCTAGGTAAGTCAAATGTTTTATTACCTCTAGCACCTGAACCAATAGCGAGTGTTTCAAAGTAACTACCAAAAAGCATTGATTCGGATTGAGGGGAAACGATAGACTTATCAATATATACACACTTAACATAATGTGGACATACTATTCTCTCGTTCCCCTTAAAAAAGAGATGCTTTATTAAACTACTATTGACTATTAATCCTTCCATTATACTTTTCTTATTTTCCCGTCGTTTTGAACATATACGTCTAACTTGTAATCTTCTTCATTAAAAGTACATATAGCAAAACCATCAGACCATTGGTTATTTATTCCAGTATAGGCAGCGTTTAAATCGCAAGCGCAAGGCAAGGCGTGTGAACGTATGGTTCTGCCTCCGTAAATATCGAACTTCGCAAAGTCAATTCTGTGAAAATGCCCAAAGGCTACATCTCGTTTAAAATACTCTAATAAAGCATTAGCAACATATTTGCCTCCTTTTTTTGCTTCGTGTCCATGAATAAGCATTAGTTTACCTAATTCAATTACTTGTCTGTCGTCTACGAAAGTCCAACCTAAATCATTAAGTCCTAATAGACTTTGGAAGTTTAATTCTTTAAGTCCAACTAATAAGTCTGCCAAGATAGGATTACTCCAAAGGTGTTTATCAAACCAAAGTTCATGATTACCTTTTTTGTAAATCTTTTTAATATTTGGAAAGAAATCATTAATATCGGCTAATAACTCTTTTACTAAAGATACCTCATCTAATATTCTCTCTCGTCTTTGGCTTTGTGGAAACCTTGACATTTCTTCAAAGTCAATAATATCTCCATTTAAAATAACAGAATCAATCCCTCTATCTTTTGCAAATAAAAAATAATCTTTAAGATATTGAGAATGCTTATGTCCGTGAATATCCCCTATAATTAGAGTAACGCCTTCTTTTAATTTGAGGGGAGGCAATGCTTCTTGATGTGTAGGAACTATCTGTCCCATAAACTCTAAAGCATTAGCATTTTTCATTTGACGTTTAGCATGACCACCACTACCAGAATAATATCTAATAGATACACGTAATGCCTCTATAGCATCTTGTCTGCTAGGATAAGACGTAAACATCTCTTGATTATCGTCATAGATAAGTTTAGCAAGAGTAAGTTTATATGCAAGAGGGTACATCGCTTTGTACTTCTCTATAAGTTCCAAGTAATTTGGGTTTTTCATGTTTAAATTATTCGTTAGACAACATAAATCTAGCCATATCGTTAAATCGACTTTCGATGTATTCTCTATGGTCTCTTAAAATATTTACAAAACCAGGCGTTTTAGATTGCTCTAGTAGTATAGATAATAAACTAAACTCCATCTCTATTGCAGAACCTCCAAGTTTAAGTTGATACTCTCTAGTGAAATTACTCTCAATATAACTATTCTCCAATTCTTCCATTTTGAACTTGTTTTAATTTGTTAATATAAGTGCTATCCGTTGCATATTTAGCGTTGATTAAGAACGCATAGTAATCCCCTCCACGATAATAGGTGTATTGGAATATAGCATAATCTCTTATAGATTCAATATAGTTAGGATATGCAGCATGACTGTTTTGCTTATGTGTTGCCGACGTTTCTCTAACCGACGGGAACTTCATGCCAAAAAGATTATTATTTTGTAGTGCTATTTTACTAGATAGGTTTTTAGATTCAAGCATTATTTGTGCTTTAACTATTTCTTTATGTTGTACGTTAAAGTAATCTAGCCAATAATCTACATTCTCCCAAGTGAGTTTTGTCTTTGGGTAATAGTCGCAACTATCTTTATAGACTAATACTGTTTTAGATTTACTCTTACCAACGTAAAAAGAAATAACTAGCATCAAGGTAAAAAGAACTAATGACAATAGTGGTTTAAAACTAAATTGTCGTTTTGTTGTATTTATAACTGCGTAATTCATATTCCGTATTCTTTTGGGTTAAGATTGTTTTTAATAAATTTATTTAACTCTTTCTCTTTTATCTCCACGCAAATCCTTTGCATCCATCCAACATACCAACTCGTTTTTAATAACTGCAATAGATGAAGCGAGTGGTATTCTGTGTGGCAATTCCTATGAGCGTGGACAAGGTATTCTTTTGCTAATAAAAAATCCCCGTCCCTACCCATTGAATGATGATGGTCTGGTTGTTCTTTTATCTCCTTACCACAAAACCAACAAATCCAAGGCTTAACTAAATCTAATTCTTCGCAAATAGTCTTATAAGATTTAAGTTGCTTTGCTCTTTTAGTAGATATAGGCTTTATCTTTTTAATCAAAATGGTAAAGGGTTATCTTTTTTATCGTCAATATGAATAGGAGCTGCAGGTATTTCTGTTACGGTAGTTGGTGTGCTTACACTAACAGATTTGACACTAGACAATATTGTTGCTACTAATTCATTGATAACTATTTTAACTCCATCTTTATTAGTCCAGAATCTTCCGCTTGGATGGGCAGTTACCGTAATTGCTCCACCTGCGGTGAACGCCTCAATAAGAGAAGCATCGTTACCTGATATAGTAACCTTGATAGGTTCGTTTTGTGCATTTAGAATAACTAAATCTCGTTTGTTAACGTTTTGGAAGGTTCTAATTAAACCAACCGAATGAATGTTTCCTGTAATTGTCATCATATCGTTTTAAAGTTTAGGCAAATATAAATCAAATAATATTAAAAAACAATGACTTTAGTCATGTTATAAGAAAAAAAAATGTCGCAAATATTTACTATACTTGCGACAAATTAAATTAACCGATAAACAAATTAGAATCATCTATTTCATCTACTCTGTAATAATCAGTTGGTTCGCAACAATTATAATAGCAATAATCAACTACCCTCAAATCCTCATCTTTATAATCAACGCCTAATTTATTAAAGTATGGTTTAATAACGTCTAATTCTTTTTGCGTAAGCATTCTAGCAAATCCATAATCTCCAGATTCTTCACCGTAAGATGAGTAATATACCCAATCTATATATGTTTTGTCATCTGTAATCTGTATTTTAAACCCTTTTCCGCTTGTATTCCAAAGGCTTCCTAATAGATTTTGTAAATATGGTTCACAATCCCAAGCATCATCAGCATCGCATTTACTTAAAATTTCTTTTGGAAAAGGTAGTCTAACTACTTTGTTGTGTACGTAATCACTCATATAAATTTTATTTTAAATTAAACTTCGTCGTAACCTACTATCTGAATTTCCGTTTCAGTTCTTACCACTTGGTCGAAAATTAAGATATGATTAGTTTGTTCGGCTAACTCATTAAGAGCCATTAAGGAATCGTTATCTAAATGCGAGGCATCGTCCATTAAGATAATAGGACTTGGGTTTATCTTACACATAATAGAGGCAATGGCTTTTATTGCTGCGCTTCTACATATTTGAGTTTCTTTAAATGAGAACCCGTCAATTGTAACACCTTCGTCAGTTAGTTCAATATTATCAAAAGGTAAACTAGAGTTTTGTAAGATAGATTTTTGTTTGTTCCGTGCGGTTTCTAGGTCGGATTCAAACTTATCTAAATCTTTTTGGCAAAGCGTTAACTTGTTTTGTTGTTCGGTAATAGATAGTTGTTTTTGTTTTAAAGTATTAATAGAATTAAGATAAGTTCTGCCAGTTTCAATAGCGGTATTTATTTCGGCTAACTTCTCATCTACATTCGATGGGATTACCTTTAACTTTTCTTTTACTTCAAAAAGGTTTTTAGTAACAGCATCAATAGTTTCAAGAGTAATAAATTCATTATCGTAAGTTTGAGTTATAGATAATAATTTTTCTTTCGCAATACTCAAAGATAAGTAAGTAAGGTTAGTATTTTTTAGGTCATCTAACTCTTTTTCAAGTTTAGTGATTCTATCTTTTGCTAATTGCTCATTCGCTAAAGTAGTTAATTCTTCTTGCGTAAGCGGAACTATTTGTTTAACTAAAATATCTAATTCTTTTTTCTTATCTTTTCTATTATCGAAAAGTAATGTTTCTTCGTCTTTTGCTAATTGATAAGCATCTTGCTCTTCTTTTGTCAATAGTTCAAGAATAACTTTTTGTTGCTTACGTATCCCGTCGGCTGTTAAAGACCAGTTAAACCATTCGCTTACCGTAAAGTTAGTGTACTTAAATAAATCTCTTATCTCGTTTACCTTATCTATTTTCTTCCCGTCGGGTCTTGTAACTACGAAAGTAGATTTCTCGTTTGTAAAAAACCAATCTACATCATACATTAAACCATCAGCAGCAGGTAGTTTAGCAGAGTTAACGCCTTGCTTCTCGCCTCTACTAACTGGTTCATCGGTAATGTTTTTAGCAGTAAGCATTGACGCAATACCGTTCTTTATTGACGTTTTGCCAACGTTGTTTGAACCTAATATAAAGTATAGGTAACTTCCTTTAAGGTTAAATGATACGTCTTTAAGTAATTTATAATTACTAAAAACTAAAGGAATTTCAATTTGATTTGCTTTCATCTTCTCTTAATTTAATATTAATAATAATAGATTCCTCGTAATTAATAGATTGTAAATTATTATTGCGTATAATCTTTTTCGATATATGTCTAAAAATAATATAATATACAATAAATAAAATAAAGAATGTCAATGGGAGTATTTTTATTATAAATAAAAAGTTAATTACAAATAGGTAGTGAAAGATAATATATAAGAAAAAAAACAATACTGAAAAAGTCAAACAATTTCTTATAAAAAGAAAAAGTTTAAATAAAACTAATAATTTATTTCTTTCCATAGTTATTTAATTTTAGAAAATACCTTTTCTGCATAATCAAATAATGAACTACTGTCGGTAATATTAAAGCGATTATCTGACATAGCCAATAAGGCATTCTCTAATGCGGTTCTTCTACTTAATTGAGTTTGTGGGTCTTCTCCTAATTTTAATATCCAATCTACAAAAGCCATTTCTATTTTAGGTAAAAAATCAATAGGCAATTCAGGTTTTTTTGTAAAAAAATCAATTGATAATCTATTTGCGGTGGCTGCGGTTATTCTCGCTTGTACTTCTGGCTTTTCGTAATACGATTGCGTTGAGCCTTTTCTAAGGTCGTCTTTTTGGATATTAAACATAATATACTTACCATTAGCATTTGACTTCTCCTCCTCGGTAACGTTATATTCTTTACCTACCTCAAATTTAGTTTGAGGATTACTTTTGGTAGAGAACTGTCCAATCTTACCAGATTCAAAGGTTATTGAATGGTAATAGATTACTCCGTGTGGTGAATTGAAAGGCTTACCCTCTCCGATTAATTTTACTTTTTCCATATTAAATGTATTTTAAATTTTCAAGTCTTCTATTTAGTAGTCCATTAATTTCCCCTCCGATAAAGAACTGGCACATGAAGTGTCCGTACTCTATTATGAAAGGTTCTGAATTAAAGTACGGTTGCATAAACTCGTTACCTTTTTTAGTGAATCTTAAACACTTATCCTTTACAGGACATTCTCCTCCGTTGCATTTTTGCATTGCCATAATTATTCTGTTAAATCGTCAATATCAATTTTAAAATCATTAAGTAATTCTCTTATCTTATCCCAAGCCTTTTCGTAATCGTAATCGGTATGCTTAAAATCTCTCCAACCGTTATGAACCAACTCCCAAATAAACATAGCCATATCGTCTGCTTTAGATAGGCGTTTAATCTCCATTGGGTCTGAACTTACAAATGTTGCTCTCATATTATTTTACAATATTAAACTAAATTATTTAAACAAACAATGACATTAGTTATATTCTTTACAATCAGGGCATATTTCTTCCTCGCAAATCTTATCGCAGTAATAGCAAGATTTCTTACCCAACTCCAAAGCTATACGTTCACGTAAGAATTTTTTCCAAGTATTTGGGTATTCTACTAAATCTTCAATCGTATAAATTAAAGAAGATAAGTCATCTATTGAGTTTACTTCAAACTCATATCCGTCAACTACTAACTTTACATCACTCATAATAAATACAAATTTAAATTAAATTATTTTACAAAACAATGATATTTGTCATGTCAAAATTGTTTTTTTTATACTAATTTTTAATCATCTCGTTCATCATCATTTACAGGCAATTTTAAAGCCTCTATTTCAAATTGTTTAAGCCACTTTAATTTCAAATCCTTTAAGTTATCATCATCTTGCGATAATAAAATCATTCCAGTAGCAAAAAAAGGACTTTCATTAATCATAAGTTCTATAATTTTATCTATACTCATATATTAAATTTTTTATTTTACAAAAATATAAAAGAAATATTTGCAAAACAATGACTTATGTCATATTTAAAAAGGAACATCAGATAAAGGCATTGAATAATCATCTTCTTCAAATCTTTTTTGATAGGGTTCATTTAGTTTTTCGTATTGTGGTTTATCGGTAAACCAATTATTTTTATCTACAATTAAATCTCCTGGTTCGGTTATCTTTGAGCCAGTATATCCAAAATACCTACCACTCATAAAATCCCATTTAAAATAAGTTTCCGCATTATTATCCCCCAAGTGAGAGAACTTAACCTTTAATACTTTAGCAATAGTTACGTTATGAGTATAATCCCTATGAATCAATATTCCGTGAGGGGACATATCAAAAAACTCACCACCACCTTTAATATCGTAGAACGTTGGCATATATCCTTTTCCATCGCCAATAGACGGTTTACGGGGATGGGCAACGAGAATAATTAAAACATTATATTTTCTTGCAAATAAATCTATCTTATTTAAATACTCGTTTGTGTATTCTACTATATCTTTAGATAATGCAGACTTTAATCGGCATTTATTATAAGGGTCAATAACCAAACATTTAATCCCGAATTTATTTATTAGTTGTTTTGCCTTTTCTAAAATAATATCCAAGTCATAAACTTCTAAATCAATAAACTTTATATGGTCGTCTAACCAATCAACAGCCTTACCGTACCAATCTGTGTTTATCTGTTCGCTAGTCCTTATCCATTGTCCAGTCATTTTCGCCAATAGTTTACCTGCGTGGATTTGATTAGGCTTATTTTCTGGAGAAGCAAAGGCTATCTTCCAATCGTAATTCCTAGCATACCCAAGAACCATTGAATCTACGAACTCGCTCTTGCCCATCGAAGGTATTCCCGTAACAACGATAAATTGATTATCGTAAGTAGAAAAGACATTATCTAAATTAGACATTCCAGTAACATATCCTTTTTGCATTCCATTTAATAGATAATAGTCTAATTGTTCTTTCCAGTCGTTTACCGAACTGACGTTATCTATTGGAACTTCCTTTGCATCTTTTATTGTTTTAGCAAGAGCCTCGTTGCCGTATTTAACTAAATACTCATTAGCGTCCTTGCAGTCGTTAAAGTCTACTAGCCTACAACGTTCTGCTCCTAGCCTACGGACAAGTTCATTAGTAGTATTAATTCCAGGGGGGTCGTTATCAAGAGCAAGATAGATTATTTTCTTATTATCAAAAAATTCTATACTATTATCAAGATAATCTAAATTAACTCCTTTAAGCGTAGAGCCATTAGGGATAGATACTGAATTAAGTAAGTCAACTTCTATAAAAGATAAAACATCTATCTCGCCCTCGCAAATAATTATATCTTCGGATATTGAGCAGTTGTCGATATTGTAGAAAGTCTTTTCAGCATCCTTAAATAGTTTAAAATTCTTATTACCATCTCGGTATTTTATATTTACGAGTTCCCCGTATTTGAAGTAGTTGAATTGAATAGTATTCATCTCTTTTCCTACTTGTGGCATAAACTCCATACCTTCACTTACTCTTGCTTTTCTTAATGTCCACTCGGAAATTCCCCTACCGATAAACCATTTCACTAGACCTTCTGAATACTCGCTAGAACTAATCGTTTGCGGTCTAACGTAAACCTTATTGGAATTAGAGTTTTTCTTATAGGTGTGTATTTGAATAACCTCTCCGCAATGCTGACAAGTAGCAAGACCCCTATCCCAATCTATCATTAAGCATTTCTCGTTTGGAGAGTGCTTACGATTACTGGAGCATAAAGGACAAGTATGCTTCTTTTGATTTTCGGGGAGATTATACTGATTAAATTTCTCTATTTCAAAACCGTTTATCTGCATTGATTATTTTTAAAAATTGTTTTATCCTACGAACCTTACCCATGTAGCACATTTTCTCCCATCGGAAATTCCAATGGCTTTCGTCCTCCATCCCTTTAATGTATAGGGTCAAGAGCATTCTTTTCATCTTCCTTGTTAAAACCATAAATAAACTCCAATTCTTTTTTTATTTCTATGTAGTACTGTGTTTTAAATGCTAGAAGCATTGTAATAGGGTCTGGTGTTTTCTTACCATCCCCCACTAGTTCGGAGATAATCTCATTAACAACGTCAATAGACTTATCCCCGAACTTCTCTCTCAACTCTCTTGCTCTTTGATGTATAGGTGTCATAGTTATTTATTTATTCTATTCCTAAAAATATTTTTAATTCTTTTGCAAACTCATTACCATAATAATCGTCAGTTCCTAAAGTTCCTTTAGTTAATCTAAATTCAATAACATCTAGAGTTGTTTCTTCTGGCTCAAATTGTCCCTCTAATCCATAGCAAGAACAGTGAGAACCATTAACCTCAAATAATTTGCCATCACGTTCAAATAATACAAAAGCACTTCCAGAATAGCACTCAATTCCATAACTTGCAAATAAAATATTTATAGGTTGCCATTCTTCAATGGCTTTTTTCATTGCTACTTTTTTTTCTTCCCAAACTTTAATATTTGCATATGGTGCTACTTCTGATAAATATTCATTTTCTGACATATAAATATCGTCAAAGTCTGAAATTATATCAATTTTAGTTTCCCAATTATTTAAGAAAACTGGGCTTTGTTTTAAAATGTCTTCTAATTTTTTCATAGTTATTTATTTAATTGTTCAACTTCTTTAATCCATTCTTCAAATGGCTTTTCGGTATTATAGACATCTCGGTATTGAGATTCAAGAATAGGTTTAGACTTTTGTAGTATTACATCTATGCAATGGTCTATATCGTAATCATTCTTTACTTCCAATATACCTCGTATGGCATTTACCATTACGTTACGTAGGCTGTCCATTAACTCAAAATCATTGGCATTAGTAAGTATAATCCATCTTCTTCAACTGGCGTAATTACACAAGCCTTATTGGGTTCTGTAAAGTTTAAAACTATTTCATTGCTATCTATATTAGATAATACCTCTAGCATATAAGTTGAACGTAGTCCAATAGTTATTTCTCCACTCGATTGGCAAGGTATCACTTCAATAGCAGAAACGGAATAATCAATATCCTCCGAAGAAATCTTAATCATCTCATTACCTATTTCTAATTTGAGTAGGTTAGTATTCTTATTTGAGCAAACGCTTACGCTTTTTACAGCAGACATTAAAACGTTTTTATTTACCGTAGTAGAAACCAAATGGTTTGTTGGTATAATAGTATGATAGTTAGGATAATTACCATCTATAAGTCGGCACGAAATTAAAATATTGCCGTAATTTAGGTGAAAATGCTTATCGGAAACATTGCAAATAATTTGAGTATTGGCATAGTTATTTATATCCCTAATTAGAGTTGCTGATTTTTTACTAATAATAAAATCATTAAACGTTCCAGTAATGGGTAATTTATGGCTTGAAAGTTTTTGGGCATCGGTAGAGGCAAACTCTAAAGATTCGTCCTTATATTTAAAACTAACACCATTTAGTACGGGTCTTAACTCATCATTAGCACAAGCGAAAATAGTTTTGGCTATTGAATCTCTGAACGGAATAACATCTACGTAAAAAGTATTCAAATAATCTACTGTTTCCAATATAGGAAACTCGTCTGCTGAAAGTACTGATAGCGTATAATTCCCCGACGGGATACTAATAATTATATTTTTCTCTGATAGAGTAAATTGAATATCCACATTAGGAAGTTCTTTTACTATTGACAATACTTTTTTTGCATCAATAAGTGCTACATATTGCCCCATATCGCAGTCTTCAAGAATAATAGATTGGGATATTGTAATCTCTAAATTAGAAGCAGTAATAGTTAATACTTTATTATCTACGATAATCTTTAAGTTATCTAAAATAGGTAATAAATTTTTCCCGTCGATTACTTTAACGCAACCTTGTAAGGCAGGTAGTATTCGTGATTTGCAAATTGAAAATTTCATATGTTTATTTTTTTACAAATGTAAATTAAGTTTTAAGATAAAACAATGACTTTCGTCAGTATTTAATAAATATATTTTTAATAAGTATTTTATTCTAAATTCAAATGACAATTAGTTGATTTTGAATAAGTTTTCATTTGAAGTTTATGCTACTATAAGTTAGTTAGCCACAATACGAAGAAAGCCTCCGAACTGCAACATCGAAATATTGTTTTTCCTTTTCAATACCAATTGATTTGCGATTTAATTTTAAACAAGCAAGGTTTGTTGTTCCAGAACCCATTGTGTTGTCTAAAACCATATCGCTTTCGTTTGTGTAGGTTTTTACAAGGTATTCCATAAGTTCAATTGGTTTTTCAGTTGGGTGGCTCGTTCCTTTTCCTATTTTTCTTGGTATGCTTATTATTGTAGTTGGGTGCTTATCATCATAAGTTTTCTTTTCGGCTTCATAGGTTACATTTTCCTCTGTTCCTGTTCTGTTTCTTGGGTGGCATCTTTTACCGCTTGTAATTGGCTTATCTCTTTTTGTTTTTTGTGGGTTATAAGTTGGTTGGTTATTGTAAAAAATCACAATTTCCTCAAATGTATTTAGTGGTCTTTTATTAGCAGTTACAAAGTTACCCGCAAATTATTTATCCCAAATCCATTTGTACTTAAACATAGTTAAATTTGAGTTTATAAGTTGGCTTGTAAAAGGTTCTCCGCACATTAATATAATTGCACCATTTGGCTTTATTACACGCTTGTATTCATTCCAAAGTTTATCAAAAGGTAATATACTATCCCATTTACAAGCGGTTGTTCCATAAGGCAAGTCACAAATAATAGCATCTATACTTCTATCCTCAATAAAAGGGAAAACATCGAAGCAATCTGCATTAACCAACGTACTGTGGCTAACACGTGCTATATCCCATTTGGGGCTCTGTGGTAAATTCAACATTCGTTCTCGTATTAAAAGTTATTATAAATTGATAGTTCGGTGCTTCGTATTCCCAAACGGTACATAGCACAATACGTTAGCAATCATTGTCTTTGCTGTTTTAACCATTCCGTTAACGCTTCCCTTGTTTCTTTTCCAAGTGCTTTATCAAGTTTACGTTCTAATTCACGCAAATCCAACGAATTGCTAACAGCAAGTATGTTTAATTTTTTAACCTTACTTTCGTGGTATAATTTAGCATATCTTTTCATAGCAAGTATTGCTAATTGTTTAGTTGTTACCATTTGCTGAATGTTTATCATATTTTCAGCAGCAATTTCATCTAATATTTCTTCTGGTGTTTTCATATTCATACTTTAAAATCGGTTAAAAAACTAAAACATACTTGCATTCCGTTATGTGTAAGCGTAAAAAAAAGAACGCAGTTACACATGATTCAACATTTGATTCAGTTCTCTTGCAACTTCTTCAAGGAACAAATATCTACCTGACAATTTTTGAGATAGCAATAAATCGTTTTCTTGTTCAAAAACATTGTTTTCTACCATTAATTCTTCGACACATTTAATAGCATTTTGAATTGAACGCCTATTTGGAACTACTGAATCTAATGGTGTGCAAAATTTAATTGCTAATTTACCAGCTTTTTCTTTTGGACTAATTTTTTCTGACATTTTGTTTATATTTAAAAAGTGAATAATTTAAAGAAAAGAAACGCCATACACATAACACGCACCTAAAAGGCTACACGGCAGACAGTTTTGTACAAGTTTGAAAGTTTATCGCAGCCGTGCGCCTTTAGCCGTGTCGTTACCTGCAAGTGTAAGAAACTGCACAGCCTTTAATGAGCCTTGAAATTATAGATAGGTTTGATAATATCTACAATCTCAACAGTTTCGCCAATTGCCTCAATAATTTCATTCATTGATTTATAAGCGTTTGGAGCTTCGTCTAATGTTTCAGTTAAAACAGAAGTCGAATAAACATCTTTCATTTGCTCTTTAAACTCGTCAAAGTTTAATTTTTTATGCGCTTCATTTCTGCCCATCAAACGCCCTGCTCCATGTGGCGCAGAGTAGTTCCAATCTTCATTACCTTTACCCTTGGCAATAATTGAACCGTCACGCATATTAATTGGAATAAGTAAGGTTTCTCCATTTTCAGCAGAAACAGCCCCTTTTCGTAAAATCATACGTTTAAAATCAATGTAATTATGTATTGTTTCAAATGCTTCGGCTTCAGTTAATTCTGCCTTTTCCAATACAATATTTGCCATAGTTCTACGGTTTAATACAGCAAATTTTTGCATCAATTCCATATCGTGCATATAATTGTCAAAGTTAGTACCAGTTAGGTAAGCCAAATCTTTGTTTATAATTGGCTTTTTAAGTTTTTTCAACTCTTCGCCAATCTCATTTTTCTTACCTTCTTTTTTCAAACGCTCAATCAATTCTTCACGTTCTTTGGAGTTATCGGTTAAGTTTTCAATTGCAATATCTTGGTAATGTTTTGCAACTTGTCCGCCAATATTTCGAGAACCTGAATGAATAACCAAAAACAATTCATCTTTTGAATTTTTACCAACTTCAATAAAATGGTTTCCACCTCCCAAAGAACCAATTGATAATGCAGCACGTCCAATATTTATGTTTTTAGCAAGCAGTTTATCAAATTCAAAATCTGCTTTTGGTTCAGAATGAATATTAAAACCATTGGGAATAAATTCATTAATAACAGAATCCAACCTTTGTAAATCAATATCGGTTTCTTTTAATTTAACCGTAAGCATTCCGCACCCAATATCTACGCCCACTAAATTAGGTGTAATTTTGTCTTTAATTTCCATTGTAGTTCCAATGGTGCAACCTGCTCCTGCGTGGCAATCTGGCATAATTCTAATTTTTGAATCTTGGTATGGTTCAAATTCGCCAAGTTCTTTAATTTGTTCAAATGCAACATCTTCTAAAGTAGTCGCATAAATTTTAATGTCGTTTCCGTTGTTCCTTTTAATAGTTTTCATATCGTAAAATTAAGAATATTAATAAATTAGTACAAACACCTACAGGTAACATCGGCTCATACGCAATTTGGCGTTTAGTCTGTTATCCAAGTGTGTAGCTTCGTTCATAATTCAGTGTAATTTGATAGGTTCGTTCTCGTAATCGCCAAACATGCGCATAGCCGTGCCGTTATAGCCAATTAAAAGAACCAGCTACAAGCATCTTTCGTATATCATGTTCCTTTCTTATTTCTTTTTCAGTGTGTCTTTGAATATTTTTACGACTTATTTTTCTACCAGTTCGTCTAACTACTATAACATCATCAACATTAATATCCATATTAAAAAACTCTAAACAGCAAGTCGTAAAATTATCTTCTTTCAATATTCCGTCAATATACGAAATTTCAGTACCATCTGTAAAATCATAATGTATTGTAATCATAATAATAAATTAACTGGCTATAACACAGTATAAAATTAATGCGGGTTAAGTGCCAAATTGTTACTGCTTCCTTTTATCAAGTTTTTAGCGTGGGATAGGTTACTGCTTCTAAATCCCATACATTTCTTATTGTCAACCGTTATCGGCAACCTTACGAGCGTACCGTATCAAATGTGGCAATACCATTTTCGATTTGAACTACTACTTTAATTCCGATACCTCTTACACCTTCTTCTGTTGCAAGTTCGTAATGTTTACCTTCTGATGTTATTTCGATAACATAACCACCCCATACGCCATTATACAAGCCATCAGGTAATGTTGTTACTTGTGGCACTTTTTCTGTAATTGATTTTACTTTGTTTCTCATTTTGGTATTTATTTAATTGTTAATAATTCGATTAATAAAAGGCGGCCGATAACACGTGCTATAAGCAATAGCGGGTTCGCTGGTTATTTGAAGTTCTGTATCTCGTTCAATCATTTGTTTAAATTTGAAAGTTTATCACTCGTAATCCGCTACTGCTCATAGCACCACGGTTACCGCCAATATTAAGACGGCATCTTCCAACTGTTTGGGCTTGCTCTAATCCACCCTGCATTTAATCGACCTTGTTCGACAAGTTCAGACATATATTCATACATCTTTTCATTTGTTTCATACAACCTTACAAGCTCATACCAATTATCAATAAAAGGCTTCCAAATTGGACAAGTTTCTTTTATTTTTCTTAAATCGGTATCAGATAAATTACATTCTTTCCAGAGTGTATAACATCGACTAAAATCATCTTTGTCGTAAGGTATTTCAACTCGAAATTTTTTAATGTTTTCGTGGTTTAAAGTGTTTGAAACTACTGCCCACATTGTTTTTGAACTCATTCCAACGTGTCCAAATACTATCCATTCATTAAGTGTCATATATTTATTTTTAAATGTTTAACAAAAATACTGGCGGTAACAAAGTGTAGCACCAATAAGGGTTTTACTGCAAATTTGAAGCGTTGTAGCCAGCTTTTAGGTAGGTGTAGTTTGATAGTTTTGTACTCCGCAATCCCTTACTTGTGCTACACTCGACCGTTAGGGTGCATTTAAAGAAACAGCGTCACAACCCAACCAGATAATAAAGCGAAACCAGCCATCAATACAATAAATACCATATTACTTGCGAATTTTTCCCAAAATTTATCTTTATTGGCTTCTTTATCTCTTTTCACACGAATAAAGTTGATTAAAAATATTATTCCAATCGCTTCAACAACTCTTAAAGGTTGCATTTGAAATGTTGGTACTATAAACCAGAACCATAGTTTTGAAAAAACAAAACCGTTAATAATTGGGCTAATAATCATAGCCAAAACTACTGTCATAAATTTTCCGAAATTTTCCATTTTATTGAATTTTAATTGTTTAAGAATAAAAACGCACCCTAACACAGTATAACCAAAATTGGGGGCGTGTGCCAGCTTGGTTATTTCGCTCACTAATTAAAGTTTTCAGTCGATGGATAGGTAAGCGTTTCAAATTCCCCAACTTCGGTTATACTCAACGTTAGCGACAACCATAATCTTCGGCATCGTATTCGCATTGTAAATCTTGTAAAGAAATAGCATCGTCAATATTATGCGGGCAAGTTTTGTTTATATGCTTATTTTGTCTCACTATCATTTTTAATGTATTCCTCAAATGGTCAATATCCATTGTGTCAATATCAATTTTTTGACCAGATTTTGTAGTCCAATATTCTTTTACCATACCACCTATTGCTCTACGAAGTACGCTTCTACTTGATGGTCGTAGGCGTTAACTCCGAATTTAAAACTCTTACCTTTACCTATAAAATAACTAGCAGATAGCATATCGGGTTTATATTCAGTTACTCCATCTATAGTTACAGATATTCCACGCCCTTCAAGCATCGTTATATTTAGATTGCCATTGTATTGCGCCACGTAATTAGTGTTGGGGAAAACCACAACTGGGTCATGCATAACGTATTCTTTCTTGCAAGAGAATAACATCATTACGATAAGTAGATAAAAGAGTTTTGCTTTCATAGTTATTTAATTTTAAGGTTTCACAAATGTATAATGAATTTATTTATTAAACAATGACTTCTGTCATGTTTCAACAAAATTTAAGTATCGAATAAATTATATAAAAAAATACTACGCCTGTGGTTCTTTTGGAAGTTCGCACCAATGAGTTACATCTTCCATAAAGTTTTCGCCAGATTCACTATAAAAGCCTTTTACGTCATCGTAGTATTCGGCTACTAACCATCGGCTATTTTTCGGGAAACTTTGTGGAGCATAAACTAAGTAACTTCCACATTCAACTTCTGGCAACTTGTCTTTTACATTAAATATTTCTGTCATGTTTTTTAACTTTGCGTTACTATTATTTATTTTGAATAAAAATATTTATTTAAATAAATATAATTTATAATGAATTTTTTAATTCTTCTTTTGAAGAATAAACCCGTCTATCCCCAATATACCATAAATTATTCTTTTTAAATAACTTATAATTTTGTATTTCATCTATTAATTGCGCTTCATAACTATACACACACTCCCATATGTCTTTTTGCTTACCATTCTGCCACCTACCAAATAATAAATCTCGTAACCCTCTTTTATCGTATGTGTGGCTGGTAATACGAGTATTAATAGCCGATATTAAACCAAGTGTAGGCTTATTATTTTTCATTATCCAAAACTCAGTTCCTATTGGAAATTCAGGATTTATAAAAAATGAACTTACATTCTCATTTCTCTTATTCCCGTTTATTGCAGAAATCATCATAGCAATATTTTCCCATTCAGATTCATCTATATGACTATAATAACAGCCATCAGATTCCTGCGTTCTTACGCTATATCTTTTAAATATTTCAAGTATTTTGTTTTCCATGTTTATTTGTTTTAGGTTAAAAATTATCTTGTTTTTTTTTTACAAAGTTAAAGTTTTATTTTGAATAAAAATTTATTTTGAAATATTTTAAGACATTTTATTGTGTTCAATATAATACTTTTCATTTTTTAAATCCCTTAGTTCAAGTTCAAGTTTAATTTCTTCATCCATCAAATCGAACATTTTTTGACCTTGCAATTCCTTTGCTAATTTTATGCATTTCTGTTCATTTTGAGAAAGAATTTCAATTTTAGCCATAAATTCCATAGAGGTTCTTTGGTCTAATGTCTTATTTTCTTCTAATAACTTTTGAGCCTCTTCTCTTATTTTTATTAAATCTAAAATAGGAGTAGCATTATTCAATGCCCTTACTTTAATTAAACGCCCTTCTATCTTTAAAATAGTTTCGTTTATTACTTTCTCTTTTATTGTCATATCATTTATTTTTAAACTGTTTTTAATTTTAAGTTACATTATTCTATTAACTATTTTTGATTTACAAAATTAAAGTAAATATTTTTAACAAACAATGATATTAATCATATTTTTAATTTAGGTAAATATTTTACGATATAGTCTTTTATATACCATCGAAATACTTTAAATAATTTTATATCGTCTTTCCAAAAAACAGTACCATCCTTAAAGTGATGTTTCCATAAGTGAAAGCAATATGCTATTTGGTCTTTATTTGTCATATTACTCATTTTAGTTCCACTATACTTTCCGAAAGTTAAGCGATAATCTCCTATTTTAGATTGACGTTTATTGCTATTTTTAAAAGTACATTGAGTTCCGTTTGGCTTTATATTAAAATAATTTCCATTACTATCGTAACCGTAAGAATCTTTAGGTCTACCATTATTGATAATTGATATTATTTCGGGTAGTAAATTCTCCGGTAAATTAAACCATTCTCCACCTACTCTATACTCTGACAATCTATGGTGTAAATCATATTCTTAAATTCCAGTTCCAAAACAAATTAATCTAATATTTATATTTGCGGTTTGAAGTGATTTTAATCTATTTTGAACATTTGATGTTTGACCTATTTTATAATTTATTCCATCAAACATGAGGTAAGTGAATTTGGGTTTACTCATTCTTATTTAATTTTAAATAATATTCTGGGAATAACTCATTTTGTTTATCTGAAAATTTATCAATAGATAATTTTGGTTTTATTTTAAAATAATCATTGATAATATTTAATGCTTGTTCTACTTGTTCTGTCGGAACTATCCAACTGTCGTGGATTGTAATAGGAACTATTCCATCTGTAACCATAATCCTACAGATATTATCTAAAACATTATAACTCTCCATTCGTTGAAGTGTAATTGCTAATTCCTTATATCCATATTCTTCTTTAAACCAAAATATAAAATCACATATCGTAGGAAACATAGATTTAAATATTTTTTTCTCTTTTATATACGAACTGTTTTTAGAAAATAAAATAGAGAACGCAATCGTCTTTGCTTCCTTTTTTGATACCCCTAATTTACCTGCTAGATTTTCATAAAAACTACCACTAGTAACCATCATTCCGAACTGTTCTATTTCATCAAAATCTAACGCTGAAACTTTTTGATAATCAGATAAGATAACCTTCAATTTAGCAGCATTATGGAAATAGAGATAATAGAGAGGGTAAGTACTAGTAAAATAAGTTAGAAATAAATATAGAAAATAAGGTTGAGAATTTGATATATCTATAGAAGTAAAATTATTATTTAAACAAAGATATTTGTATTTATTATTTAAGTTAGTTAAGTTAGTATCCAATCTACTATTTGTAGTATTTCTTTGAAAGTATAAATCACCATCAATAATTTTATGTATCATTACCATTTGAAACATACGATTGTGTAACTTATCAATATTATTGATTTCTTTTTTTATTAATTCAAAATCTAAATTATTAGAGAAATTAACAAACGAAGATTTCATTTGCTTAAATACTTCATATTTTGAGAGTAGTTTTTTCTTTTCTTTTTTTCTCATATTTAAAGTGTTTATTTTTTCAAGTATGTATCTTTTATTTGTCATTGGAATAAGCATAATTGGAGATTTGTATTCTTCACGTAATCTATATCTTCTTGTTAATTCTCCAACCTTATAAGTATTATCGACAAATATAATTTTATTATAAATAAAAAAATCAACATATTGTTTATAGTTGGAATAAATTGATTTTAACTCCGTACCAGATACAAATACAAAAGGTTCTTCTCTATTGTAAGAAAAAAACCTTGCAAGAAATTGGTAGCATACTTGTGGATTAAGATTAGATTGCTCTATCTTGTCTTTATGTTCTTGTGTTACTAGGTAATATAAACCTTTCATTAGCCGATACTTTAATGCCGATATAAAAAATCGGGGGAACGACCATCGGCAATGTCTGTAGTTGCAACTACTCCCCCGAAATAAACTTTAAAAATTCATAAAATGAACAACAAATATAGGTAAATTATTTTCAAAAAGCAATAGTATAAAAGTACTATATAGAATAGTGTATTTGTACTATTATTTTGTAAATACAAAATATCTAACTATGTTAAATATAAGATAAAAGATATTATATTTAGGTATTAGAATTAAGGGGAATATGGACTATACTAAAGATGTTAACTTAAAGAAGTTAATAGCAAAGATAATAAAAGAGAATGATATAAACTTATTTATCCTATGTAGAAATGCGGGGGTAAAGTACGATGAATTTGCTATGTGGATGAATGGTAGAAAAGGTTATTCAATGGGTCATGAGCATTTTGAGTTTAAATTGATAAATAAGATAATGACCCAATTAGGAGTAACGATAAGAGTAAGTTATGTAATACACAAAAAAGATTATGAATATTTTAGGTTTTTGAGAGAGGCTAGGGTTAACAAACGAATAGGTAAGAATTACGAGGAAATAGAATTACTAAAAAAAGAATACGATGAACAAGAGGAGAACAATAGAAGTTGAGAGGGATATTACTGAACCTTGGTTGAATATTATTGACGAGATGGTACAGACTGGTAAGTTAATTGCTATATTGGAAATAGAAAACGATAAGACAACTGCGAGGAAAGTAAAAAACTTAATTTTTAAACATATCGAAGATATAAGAGAGTTTAATAAAACAACAATAACCCCAATAAGACAAACTGACCATTCAAAAATAAACGAAAATGAGTTGCTGTAATAAAGGAAAGAAACAGAAGTTAGCACAAGTATCGAAAGAGGGATTTGTTGCTCAAAGCATAAGAGAGATAAGAATGAATATCTGTAGGAAATGTGGATTCTTTAGGGCTACTGATTGGTATTGCCACGCCGCTAATACATCGGCACGGCATCTATGCAAAGGAGGTTCTTGTAAGTTTGATAAATGGAAATAAAAAATGTAAATAGAAAGTTTTAAAAGTATTAAAAAGATAAAGATAAATGATTATATTTAACGAAAATTAAAATAATAACTTATGTCTACAATCCTATTAACAGTACAGTCCGTAAATGGACGCAACGTAACCTCTTATACAAAGGCTTTTAATGTGGCTAAAATAATCGAGGCTTATGACAACGCATCGACAAATTCTTGGAATGGAACATCATTAGTTACCTATCAAGATATTGAAGAATCCGCTCAAAAAGACGTATATGGCGTATCTCAAAGTGTAAGCTATATTAATAGTCAATTAAATCCTGATGAAAATATCGTTACAGTAGAGTTAGTGTTAAGTAATGCTGATATTGAAACTGGAAATGCAACCCCAATAGAGATAATACCTACTCCTGGTGCTGGTAAATATATTTCAAATATATCAGCCATTGTAGAGTATGACCGAGTAACTGGTGATATTTCTGGAAATACAACTCTAGATTTAGTAAATTCCACTACTACTGCAAATATTCTAGCAACCGCAGCAACCGCATTGGCTGGTTCGGCAGACAAAGTAACTCGTTTTATTGACGTAGCAGGTGTAGTAGCGGCAGACGAAGGCGTATCTGTAATGGTAAAAACTGGCGAAGCAACTATGGGAACTTCCGCAGGAACAGCAACTGTAAAAATTAAATATACAATCCTATAATTATGACAGGAAATGTAACAATACAATCAGTCAACTTTACTGACGTTGACCCAACCTATACTTTAGGTTTGATTAGTGAAAGAATAGTTAATTACTATACTAAGGCAGCAGCCGATACTGGCTATACCGCAACATCTGTTATTGTGTATGATAGTCCTGCTAGTGGTAAGGTTATATACGGAGTATCACAATCCGTTGCTCAAATACAAGCCTTATTTTACGATGTAACACAAGCAGAATTAAACGAGGTAATTGACGGTATAGGTGCTAATGCGGATGGTACTTATAATACCCCAGATGGAAGTAACTTTCTTGATTCTACTACTACCGTCATGGATGCTTTGGGTGAAATAGATTCACAAGTTGGAGCAGCAACTACTCCAGTAGTAAGAACAAATAATCCCATTGTAGCAGATAATAGTTCTAATGAGAATATTGATGCTTTAGATTCAGCAATAGGAACGGATGCTCAATTAACTGTAGTAACTAGAACAACTGGGCAATTAGCCGTGGATAGTTCAGTTATGACTAAATTTGATGTTATTGATGCAGGTATAGGATTTGATGCTCAATTATCTGGAGTACCTAAAAATATTAGTAAAAATAATACTATCTATCAAAATTTAGAAGCATTAGATACTTATAAAACAGTACGTACAATTAAGAAAACAGTTGCTTGGAGTGGAGCAAATCCAGCAACAGTAGATTTCCTTTTACCATCTGACGCTAATATGACCCCTGCAAATATTGATTTGGGTTCTATTATACCTATTAACGCAAGAGTAATTGACGGATTTGTAAAATGTACTTCGGCTACTACATTTAGTGGCGGACCTACTACGTTAGTTGCAGGTATCGGTAATGCAAGTGGAGGCGCACAGATAAGTTCATCTGGAACTATTTATGCTCTTAATGCTATTAATGGTAATGGTGCTGCATTTAATACTCCCATTGCTATATCGGCTTCCGCAAGTAAAGTTTGGTTAACCGATGTAACTCCTGGTGCTAATTGGAGTACTCAAACTGCTGGTATCTATACAGTATATATCACATTTGTAGACGTATCAAACGTATAATAATACAAAAAGCCCAATCTAATGGTTGGGCTTTTTTTTTAAGTTATGGGGAAAAAAGAAAAAACATTAGACTATTTATACAAGTGCTATCGTAGGGGACTACCAATCACCGACGAGGAGTTACTTGAATTATCTAAAAATGGTTATGATGTTAACTATACAGAGAAGCCAGAGGTAAAGAAAGTAAATACCAAACCACCTAAAAGAAAGATAGGTAGCGGAAAGAGTGGATATAACTTTTCAATAAAAAGAGATTATACTGTATTATCGGAAGACGAGATAATGCGTAATGGAAACGATAATATTGACATTATCGAAGTGGATACTCCTATGGAGTTTTATCCCGAACCAATAATTGTAGAAGAAGAAGATTTATATAAAGACGAAAATGTAATACGTTTCGGCTTTGACGTAATTAGTAAAAAGGACTGGATGCCAGAAAGTATTATCTACCATACCAAAGAGTTTTACGATTGGATAGATAGTATAAATAATGGATTCCAAAATAGAATAGAATACCAACCATTCAATAGATATGTTCAGCAATGCGAGGATTGGTTATCTAAAGGATATGACTTTGCAAATTACAATGGTTACGACCAAATAGAATTTGTTGTAGATGAAATGACAAGGATAGAAACGAATACTCTATACTTTGCCAATAAGTACGCTTTTTTACAAGAGGCATCAGAAGCGACTGGAATGCTAAAATATATAGCAGATAAATACTATGTTCACCATCAAATATTATTCTATTTATTAGATTGTGGATACTCAACGATATTTGGTAAGCCTAGACAGATAGGTTCTACATCAGCATTTGGAATCGGAGCAATAGCAAAGACATTAACAAGAACCAATCACTTCTTAAAATTCATTACCGAAGATAAAGAAACAGGATTAGAAATATTTAACGATAAGATTTTATTCGTATATAACCAAATGCCTGGATGGATGAAAGCAGGTGAGCCTCTTAATTATAGAGAGAACCTTTTCAAAATATCCCATAGTGGAAGTTCTAAAGGCAAAGCAGGAGGTAGAGAAAAATCTTCAAAGATACAAATTGTTGCACCAAGTAAGACTGCTATCAATGGGGGTTCGCCTCAATTGGTTTATGTGGATGAGATTGGTTCAATTCCTATTTTATCTGAAATGCTAAATGAGGGTAGACCAACTTTATTTAGAATGAATAAGGCAACTGGTTTATTAGAACAACGTAGGCAAATTATTTTTTGGGGTACTGGTACTTCCGAAAAAGGAGGTGCTGCTTATGAAAAAGAGTGGAATAGGGTAGTTGGATTATGGGAACAAAGAGAAGCAAGTGTAGGTATTGTGCCTTTATTTTTCGATTGGAGTGTAAGGTTAAATGAAAAACAATACTACGAAGAAAAGAAATACTACTACGGAGCAAGAGCGCAAAAAGATAATATAGATATTGAAACTTCAAAGATACAGTTTCACCAACACTACCCATCTAATCCAGCGGATATGTTTGTACCGACTGGAAAAACATTAGTATCAAGAGAAACTATCGAAAAGAATCTAACTAAAATAAGAAATAAGATAAGTAATGACCCTGATGATATAGAGAATAAAGTATTAATGACCTATGGATTCTTTGAACCGATATACGATATAAGTAAACCTCAAAGCGAAAATTCAGATGTGCCATATGCTATAAGTGGCGCAAACTTTATTCAAACAGATGCTTACGATGAAAGAGCAACTACTACTATTTTAGTACCACCTAATAAGGCTTGGAAGTATAGATTTTATGCAGGAACAGACCCTATTACGACCGATACTGGAGCATCGAGAATGGCAACTACTATTTGGGATGAACAACTACATACGGTAGCAGCGGTTACAGATTGTAAAAGAAATAACGACCCGAACTATTCTTTCATGCAAAGTATGTTATTAACTATTTATTACGGAGAAGGTAAAGAGGCAGTCCCCGAAATTGTAGAGAGGAATATCGGACTTGCTTATCGAAATTATAGGGAGAATAAAGGCTTCTTAAATAGTCTATTAATCAATGCACAAGTAGACCCTTATTTTCAATCTGGACAACCTTACGATATTGGAGTAGATAATAGAGGAGTAAGAAATACTTATATCATAAATAGGTTAGGAGAAGTAATGAATATGTTCGGAGATAATATTTATCACGATACGGTATTTCGTCAATTAGCAACCTTCCATTGCACTACAACAAAATCGGGGAATACATTATGGTCTTCAATAGATAAGAGATATTATAACGATGACGTTTTATTTGGATTGGCTTATGCTTATATCTGTGCTATATCCGTAGGACGTAAACCTGAGAGTACAGAACAAGCAGAAAAGAAAGAATATAAGGTTAAATATAAAATTGTTTTAGATAAGGATTATAATTTAAAACGAGTACCAATAACTTCGATAAAATATGGCAGTTAAGAAATACGTACAAATATGTTATGCTCCAGATTCTGAAAAGGATTTAAGGGAACAGTATCCTGAACTAAAAGACATTGAGGCTTTTCAAAAGATAAAAGCAAGGGACTTAATGTTCGCTTGGTATTATGGGGTTATCTATAGAGATGTAGTATCTGAAAGAGATAGAATCCAAATGTCCGTAAGAGATGCTTATGGAGAATCATTATCCGATAATGCAGAAAGAAGTTTTATAGATAGAAACTTTCCTAATGGCGTGTTAGGCGCAATGAAGGAATTTGAAAAATATAATTTAACTGGGAGATTAAAACAAAGAAGTATAACTGAAAAAACTATAATAAATTACCAACAGATAGCAGACCAAAATATATCAGAATATATATCAAATAACGATTGGGAATCTTTAGATAAATGGCAAAGAATAGTAAGTAGAATTAACGGAGAGTTACCAAATTTAATTGCCAATATGGAAAATGGATTTGGAATAGGTAAAGCGATAGTAAGGAATAAAAAAGAGGTAAATGGTATTGACGAGTATTATGGACGTAAACAAGAAGAATAACTATGAATAATTTATTGACAAAATCAGATAGACCATCAAAGTTCGATGGATTAACAGAACAAGAATATAATTTAGAGTTTTCAAGATATTGTATTTATTCTGGGTTTAATTCAGTTAGAGATAATTGGATTAACCAATACAATATGAATATGCTATTTCTTTTTGGTAACCAATGGGTTAATGAAGAAGACCTAGAAGGATTCTTAAAAGATGATAGCGACCAATCAAGAAATAGGATTAAGGTAGTTAATAATATTATTTTACCAACCGTAAGCCAATATATTGGAAATGCTATTTCAATGGATATGACCGTAAGGTGTAGTGCTATAAGTCCGAAAGCCGTAACAAGAAGGGAGCGGAAATTAGAGGAATTATTATTTGTAAATGAATTAGTAGAAAACTCGTCCCCCGAAATAAAAGCAGAATTTAGAAAGACTTATGGAATAGGAGAGAATGCAGACGAAACAGTAAGACTATTTAGTAATCTTTGGCAAGATAACTACGTTAAGACTATAAATATGTTACTTCAATATATTTCAGAAAGAAATGGTTTTGACGAAAAGAAAAAAAGACTTGCTCTTTATTTAGCGTTAAGTGGTTTATGTACTATGAAATACGAATACCATAATGGGGAAATGAAATGGGACGTAGTTCAACCATCAAGATTTTACTATGATAATACTGCAATAAAAGACGACTTATCCGATTCAGAATTTATGGGCGAGTTTGATTATATGACAGTTAGTTCTATTTTAGAAATGTACGATAAGGCAATTGATTATAGAAAAACACTAGAAGAATCTGTAAGATTGTCAAATTCAGTAGATACAAGAGATGGCGGTTTTATAATTGACGGGAAAATACCAGTATATAAAAATTACTTCATTGATTCAGTAAAAGAAAAATGGGGCTATGTAATGGATGAATTTGATTATCCAAGTTTAGAAAAAATAGACTATGTAGAACCAGGAGATAAAAAACCTAAATACACCGAAAAAGACGTAATTAAATATAGTCAATTAAATGATTCTCAAAAACGAATAGTAGGAGAAAAAGGTTACGCTGAAAAATATTACGATGTTGTAAAGTATTGTATCTTTATCCCTAGAGAAATTCTATTAGGAGCAACTGATGCTTCCGATAATAAAGATATAGTTTTAGAAAGTGGAATAATGAGATACCAAGATAATGACCATTATTCTTATTCTAACGTAAAATATCCTTATAAAAACTATACTTGGTATTATGAGAATGGATTTATCTTTACTCCAGTATCGGAACTAATCAATCCACAGCGAATGATAAACCGAATGGAATCTGTAAAAGAAAATCTAATTAACTCGTCATTACCTAGAAGTTTAGTTTACGATGCCACAATGTTGAATAACGAAGAAGGCGAAGAAGGAATGTTGAGAAATCTATATCAAGGTAAACCTATTAAACTAAACGCAAAAGGAATGGGCGTACAAAATGCTATTTCTGCAACATCAACAACTTTAGATGCAAATAGTATTCAAGCCTATGCTCTATTTGGAGATACTTGGAGAATGAACGCAGACCGTATTATTGGAGTAAATGATTCAATGAAAGGTCAATCGCAAGGTAGTGAACAATTAGTTGGTGTAACGGCATTGCAAATTCAACGTTCAAGTTTAATTCAAGAACCATACTACGATGCTATTAGTAAGATGTTTGAACAAGTTTATCAAGCATGTGCAAATGTAGGTAAACGAATCTATGCCGACAATGAAAAAGAACTATCGGTTGCCGTAGGTGATGGAAATATGCAGGTTATTAAGTTGACAAAAGAATATAAACTAGAAGATTTTAAAGCGGTGGTACATAGACAACCGAACGGAAATCAACAAAAAGAAGTTGCTAATCAACAATTACTACAATTCATTCAATTAGGTTTAATAGATAAATCTATAATGGCAGACCTATGGAATAAGTCAACTCCCGATGATGTAGCCGAAGCATTAAGACGTTCAGCAAGTAATGATATGGAAGTTGCTATTAGACAACAAGCACAGCAAGAGCAAATGATGAATCAGCAAATGCAGATGGAACAACAAGCAATGGCTGGACAACAACAAGAGGCTACGCAAGAAAGAATAGATAAAAATGCCAATGCCCAAAAGGATAGGGATGCTAAAAAAGAAATGAAAGCAATGGAAGTTTTACCTAAAATGATGAATCCAACGAAGCCAGAACAGACACCAAGAATTACAGAATAATCAAAAATGTAAATAGAAAATCAAAAATAAACACAAAAACAGTTAAAATATTATTATTTTTAAACTAAATTAAAAAAAATGGAAAACGAGAGTATTCAATTTAACACAGACCAAGCCATCGAGGGGTTGAGTGGCATTGGTGATGTTGCCGAATTAAAGGCAATTATAGAAAAGGAGCAGTCGCAGGTCGCACAAATACAAGAGGCTACACCTACTAAACAAGCAACCGAACCAGTTGCCACCGTAACAGAACCAGCGGTAACAGAAGAAGATGAGATTACTAAAACCTTATTCGGTAACGTAGTAAATGACGGGAATGAAATAGAAGTAACCGATTTAAAAGGATTAGCAGAAGCCATAAATAAAGAGGGTATCTTTCAATTGAAAGACGAAACCGAATTGCCTAAATTTTTAGAATCGTATCAAGAGTTAACTAAAAAAGTAAGTGAGTTTGAAGTTGTAGAAAAAAAATATCAACTATATGAAAACTTATTTGAGCAAATGCCCGATTATTTGTACGAGGCTATTTATGCTGTTTCTATAAACGAAGACCCATTAGAAAAATTAAAACAAAGGATTATCGAACCTTTTGATTATAGTATTCCTTTTGAAAAGCAAGACATAGTTAAGTTGGTAAATCATTACTATCCTAACCAATTCACACAAGATGAGTTTGAGGAAGATGACAACAAGGCACTAAAAATTGCGAAAGAGGAAGTTAAGAAAAAGTTTGCCGATGAATCTAAAAACTATAAACCCGTTAAATCTCAAATTAAAGAACAAAGCCAATTGCAAGAAAAAGCAATAAAAGAAAGTGCAATTAAGGTAATGGCTAAACTTGAATCGAGCGGAGACATACCATCTACTTATAAAAAAGAAGTAAGTAAGATTCTTAATTCAGGATATAATTCTATTCTTACTTTATTCGTAAATGAAAAAGGAGAATGGAAAGAAGATAGTGCCGAAAAAATAAACTTCTTACTTCATGGTAAGGATATGTTAAATAAGGCAAGAGAAATTATTAAAAAACAAATGGCTAATAAGAATAACGAAACTCATGTAGCGTTAGGACAAGATAGACCAAATGTTAAATCAGGTACTACAGTATCTTTAGATATGAAAGCACTTGACGAACAAGCAAAAAAAGAAGCAAGTAAATTATTTCAATAACTTAAACAAATATAGAAAATGAGTAACATTAAAACGTACACCCCCACACCTAACGTTCAACAACCTGGCGTTGCGCCTAGTTCGACTGGACAACATTTTGGTTTACCTTGGTTAAATCCCGAAGGCTCTGGATATGCATCTACATATTCAAAAACAACCAATGACTTAATCGCTAAATATATCGAGAGAAATATTTTCGATTCAACTAACGAGCAATATGCCGCTCTTTATACTTTCATGTATAATAAGCCCACAGAGTTAGTTCCTTCTGATGAATTTAACTACAAAGAAAAAATCTTTGGACGTAGTGCATTGACTGTTTACGGATGGGTTCATGGAACTGGAGTAGTAACTTTGGCTGGAACATATGCTTCTGCTAATGACATCGGAGTATCTGTAAGAGACATCGTAGCATTACCTAATAATAAAAAGGCTATCGTAACCGCAGTAACTTGGAATGGTTCAGCAAATGCATCTACAGTAACTTTAGTGGCTTATACTGGCGTATCTTTTGCTGCTGGTGATATGACCGCTGGTGATACTTTATCATTAGAGAGTGCCGCTTATACTGACGGAATGAACGATTTCAGTCATTATGACAGAATGCAAACCATCAATCGTACTAACTATATCCAAATGTTCCACAGAGCAAGACGTTGGGGATTAGTAGAGTATATTAAAATGATGAACAATGCAACTACCAACTATATCCCTATGGATAAAGAAAATTCACTTGAACAATTACGTACTGATATGTTAGCCACTTGGTTAAATGGTACTTTAGGTGAAGTTGCTATTCCTGCTACATCAGGTTCGTATCCTGCAAAAATGATGAACGGAGTTTATCCTAGTATGGTAGCCGCTGGCGCACCTTCCGCTTCTGTAACCGCTTCTGGTATCCAAGCATCTATTGAAACATTAGGTTTTCAAACCAACCGTTTAGGTAAAGGTAAAACTAGAATGTTGCTAGGAACTGATGCAATGCTTCATGAAGTTGCTAAACAATTTAAAAATCCTATTGACTATACACCTAACGATACTATTGCTAATTTGAATTTGAAACAATACGAAATTGGCACAATGAAATTTGTACCAATCGTAGTACCTCAAATGGCTGATGCTTCTATCTTACCTTCATTCTACAAAAATATGATTATGTGTGTAGATATGGATTCAATGACCCCAGTAGGATTAAGTGGTTTACCAAAAGTAATCGTTAACCAAACTAAAGACGTAACATCAGGATTGACAACTAATGGATATAACGATTGGTATGTAATTACCAATATGTCTATGAAATATCATACACCTGCTGCTGGATTTTATATCAACGTACTATAACACCACAATAATAATGGAGGGGATAATCTCCCCTCTATTATTTTATATAAAGTAAATAAATTTTAAAACAAATATGGAAGAATTAAAAAAACCGCAATCAGCACCGCAGGGGTGGGGCATGAGAAGACGTTACATCGACACTAATTTAGATGTGTATGAACGAGGAAAGTATATCGGAACAACACAAACATTACGAGATAATGGAGAAGATATACAAGACATTCCAACCGCACAAACAATTGAGGACAAAAAAGAAGAAGAATCTAAAGTCCTTCAACAAGCATTAGAGCAAAACGCTCAACTAGTAGAATCCACTAATAAGTTGATTGAGTTATTATCAAAACAACAAGGTAATTCTACTAACGCTACCGACATTGCAAAAGTACTTTTAGAGTATCAAGCGCAAATGTCAGGTCAACAATTAAAATACGGTGCAAGCGCACTTGACCCCGAAGACATATTACCTAAAGGCGAAGAAGTAACTTACTATGCACCTGGAATCATGTATCTAATCGTAGATTATTATAATGAAGCAGGAGTGCCAGTGAGAAGTCCTTATAATAAAACATTCTTATTCAAACATCAAGGCGGTAAAATAACTAAAACTGCAAAAGAAGAATCGTACAATGCCTTCTGTTCAGTAACCGTGCGGTCTAAAAAAGATGTAGAATGGTTAGAAAAACACCCTATGTTTAATACTATGTTTTTTAGAAAATCAAACAAAGCATTAAGCACAAACTCATCTTTAGCATTAAAGACTGCCGAGATATATCAAACTATCAATGCTTGGGATAGAGATAGAATTTTAGAAGAAGCAAGAAATAGAAATATTGAATTTGATATTAATCAAGGAATAGATGCTTTAATAAAAGAGATAGCATACGTAAGGGCTAATGAGGTTGCTAAAGAAGATATGGATAGAGCAATCGAAGCACACAAGAAAAATAACCTAGAAGGGTTATTTAATAAACCATAGACCCCTTCTCTCAATTCTCCATACACAGACGATAGAGGCACAATAAAATGTGCCTTTATTTATTAATAGAAAAATGTAAATACAAAAACAAAATTAAGCCTAAATAATATCAATATTTTTGTATATTTAGAAAAAATAAAATATGCCAAATTTCCAAATATCATTACGAGATACAAATAATGACGTAGCGTTAAGTGTAGTTGGCTCTACTATTAAAATAGATGATTGTTCTAATTATATAACTTCTGACGAAGCAGGACATACACAAGGTTATTTCGATTATACTTATATTAAAATACGAAGGTTATCTGATAGCGAAACTTATGTTATTTCGTCAGTTGCTCCTTACGATAGTTCTACTACTGCTCCAAAAGATTATTTAGCTAATCCAACCTCTAAATATTATACTTATGATGATTCTGCTGTTTATGAGGTTACATTAATTTCTATGCCTACTTGGACTTCTGAGACAAGTTATTCAATAGGGCATCATGTCGTTAAAGGCGGTAAGGCATATAAATCATTGGCTAATACAAATCTTTATGCGGTTACTGATACGACCAAATGGACTATGGTTGCTGATACTACAAGTGCTACTTATGAAACAGATTTAGATTCTATTCCATCAAAATATAGAACAGTAGAGGACGTTTCAGTTACTTGTTCGTTAGAAGAATGTTTTGCTGATTTAGTCTATAAAGTAAATTGTATGGAGTTGAATGTAGATTGTAATGACGTTAAGTTATGCGAGAATAATACTTGGAGAAAGGCAATGAGATTAAGAATGAACTTGGATAGTATTCCTACTTTAATGAATGATACCGAATATAATCAAGCACAGCAATTAATTACAGATGGAAAACTAATATGTAGTTGTTGTAATGAGTAGCGCAAAACTAATACAAGGTAAAAGTACTCTTGCAGCAAGAGTTTATAAGATGTCATTAAAAACTACATGGGGAGTAAATGGCGGTAATATAGATTTATTTCAAGAGTATAATAGATATATGATAATTAAGGCGTTGGAATGGAATGAAGATAATGACTATTATACTTCCGATGCCGTTCAATGCTTGGAGGGGAAAATCACAAGACCTAGTAGAAATTGTAACTGTTAATAATTATGACCTGCTATAGTACAACTAAAAACAATAACACCCCAATATCGAGTAGCGATGTTGATAAATACGATGGAGAGATAAGACCATTTATAGTAGTTCCAACTGGAGCAACATTAAATGATTTTCTTTTAGCACTTCAAGAAACGCTAGAAGACTATGCTCCCCCTACTGAATTTCCAACAGAAGATATTATTTTAGACATAGACTTACCCGAAATAGGAAAAACGACTGGAGATACATTAGCGGAAACGTTAACTGCAATAGATACTATCGTAGGAAATGTAGAAGATGCATTAGATGACAAATTAGATAAGGGGGATTTTCTAGCAAACTCAATTATTAAAGCAGACGCAGAAGATACTCCAATAGTATTAGAAATAGGTGCTAATTCTCTTATTGGAAGAAATGGTAGCGGTGTAATTGAATCATTAAATGCAAGTGAAGTATTGGGTATTCTAAATATAGTAAATGTAGATAGTGATTCAGTATTCCCTTATAATGACAGTCTTCCATTTTCGGTAGGAGAAGAATCGACTGGAGATAAAGATTTATTAGTAGTAAAAGAAGGTGCTACATTTGCAGATAACCCAAGAATAAAATATGTTCACGATACTAGCACTATTGAATTTTTTCAACTTATAGGAAAGTTAGCAAAAGACTTTGGATTAAATATCGAATCATTAAATGATAATGCTTATTTTGTAGTAAGAAGTAACGGAGCGCAAGCAGATAAGAAAGACCAAGAAATTCATTTAGGCGAATTAATAGGGGCTACATATAAAGCATGGAAGATTAAAAGAGATGGTTCGGATAGTAATAATTTAAAGTTTATTTATTATAATGGCTCAACAGATTTAGAGGTATTAGAAATAACTAAAACTGGATTATTTACTTTCAATGGAACTACTGCTATAACTGGCGTATTAGACGAAGATGATTTAGTTACAGATAGTGCAACTCACGTTCCAACCCAACAATCAGTTAAAGCGTATGTAGATGACATAGCAGTAAGTCAGACTGAAATGGACGCTACTCAATCAGGAGCAGGATTAGGTACTGATGGTTCATATACAGCACCCGCTGGAAGTACTTATTTGACCGCTGCTACTTCATTATTTAATGCAGACGAAACTTTAGATATAGCAATAAAAGCAATAGATGATAGGTTTGCGGTACAAGCAGAAGCGAGTGGATTAGCAAAACAATATTGTAAATCTACATTTGAGTATGACGACCTTCCAATTACTGGGACAATATCATTAGCAACTATACCTGATGATTCTATTATAGATAGCGTAAGAGTAAAAGTAATTACTGCATTTACTGATGATGGGAGTAATATAAGTACATTGGAAATAACTACCGAAAGTTCACAAGATATAAAAACTGATAGTGTAATAGGTACTGATTTCACTACTGGAGTAAAATCCGATACTTGGTATGACTTTGACTTTACAGCACCTATTTTAACTACAGCAGATAGAGATGTAACTATCGGAGTTAAACTAGCAGGAGCGGCAACTGCATTAACAGCAGGTAAGTTAGAAATTTACGTGGAATATTTCATATAAAACAATTAAAAGAATAAATATGTCAAGAGCAATAACAATAACAGATGGTGGAGCATCAATAAGCATAGCGGTAACCAATACGCTACCTACTACCAATACTGGATATACTCACTTAAATAAGGTTGATATTAATAATATCACCTTAATATTACCAGATACTGTTTGTATAGTCCCAAGCAATACTAAAAACCATACATGGAAAATCGACTGGAATGAAGTAGATAGCCCTACTGTAACAAGTGGATTAGAATTACTTTTAGCATTAGAAGCGATGTTAAATAATCAAGCAGGTGGATTAACTGCTGAACCTGGAATATTTACAGATGCTGATTTAGTTGCAAATGTATTAACTATTACTCATACATTAAATACAGAAGATGTAACCGTAAGCCTACGTAGACCTGACGGTGGATTAGAAACATCATTTCCAGCAGTAGTAGTAGATGACGCAACTATTACAATAGACTTTGGTGGTAGTATCGGAGCAGGAACTTGGGGTTACTTAATTATAGGAGCAATATAATATGAGAAAACTATTAATTTTACTTTTCGTATTTGTGGGAGTACAAGGTTATTCTCAAATTGTAAGTTGGACTGTTTTAAGAAATAGAGTTGTTATTATAAGAGGGGTAGATAGTTTATGGATAGAACCACAAGCCACTAAAGATGTTGTTAGGTCAACTAATGATACTTTAGATTTAAAATATGCTTATTTTAAAGTTTCTCAACTCTCATTCGACACAACTAAAATGGCATTTACGGCAGGGTATCGGACAGGAATAGTTGGTGATAATAGTGTGGTTTTCGGAGGAAATACGGATGCAGCACCTGACGGATATAATACTGCTAGTGGATGGACTTCTACGGCATTTGGAACGGCAACAATAGCAAGTGGTGATTATTCTACGGCATTTGGAAATCAAAGCGTTGCAAGTGGAGAAACGTCTATATCGTTTGGTAGTGGTTCTATTGCTAGTGGACTTAACTCTATTGCGATTGGAACTTCAAATAAATCAAGTGCTAATTATTCAATTTCTATTGGCATTTCAAATGAATCAAAAGGACTTTATTCTACGTCAATAGGATTTTGGAATATATCGCATGATTTTTCAGAAACAAATATTGGTCATTATTCTACTGAATCTACTGGGGATTCTTCTATTTTTAATTTAACAAATGCAGCATTTAAAATTGGTAATGGAATAGATGAAAATAACCGTTCAGACTGCTTTAAGGTAGACTTTAATGGAAACACAACGATTGCAGGCAACGCAATAGTAGAAGATAGTGTAAAGACCAATCACATAGAGCCGTTAACCGCAACCGGCACGCTGGAGATTGGGCATGATGTGGTAATTATACGAGGCGCAATTTTATTCGATGGCAATCTAGGCAATTCAGCATTGCACCCTGATACTATTTTTACAACGGCTCAAAACATCAATGGAGTAACTACATTTTCTTATGAGGGTACGCTTTTAGATGATGGCACAGTATTATTTCCTACGAACATAGAAGGACATGCAACTATTTCAATATTCGTTGCCGATACCGTTTCTGCTTATGCTTATGTTTCTTTTGGAAAAAATGGATATATAATATGTGGATTGAGCCTTAATGCTGTATTTACAGATACAGATAATAATGAACTATGCGTTTTTGATAATGGTTTAGGCGTAGCGGTAAGGGTAAGAAAGGCTCATGCTTCTAATATAGTAATTACTGGATATTATAGAAAACCTTAATAATATATGAGAAATATTATAATTATATTATTTTTATTCGCAGGTAATTGCTACGGAGGTATGTTGCCTCGTAGCGTTTGGTATGTTCAACCTGTAACAGGCGAATATGGAGCAGAAAACGGTACTACTTTAGCGACTGCTTTTGATGGTTTTGCGGATATTGACTGGAATGCGATTCAACCAAATGACTACTTAATTTGTCAAGGTAATTTTTTAGAAACGTTGACAATTGGAAAGTCAGGAACAGCAAATAAACCGATTACAATAATAGGTAGAGCATGTTCAATTAATGCAAGTGGATTAATTTCAGGTATTTCCATAATTGATTATGGCTATATTACCATTCGAGATATTTACATTGAGAACGCAACGACAAACAATATCTACATTGGTGGTACTTCTACTAATATTATAATAAATAGAGCATATGCACAAAGAAGCGGAAATCAAGCGTTTCAAAACGAAGGTACGTCAAGCGCAAAATACATAGGCGTTCAAGGTAATTATTGCACAGATGACGGTTTTTCTATGCACGATAATTGTAATGATACAATATTAGGTGGTTCATTTTATGGAAACGTTCAAGGCGTTAATTCAGTAGGAACAAGCAACTTATATATGAGTAATAGTTATGTTCACAATAGTACCACATACGGCTTGTGGCTTACTCAAAGTAATTATTATCATATTATTAATTCGATTATTTATAATAATAACACAAATATTACTTTGGAAAATTTAAGTGAGATTTTACTTGAAAACTCAACGGTAAACACAGCGACTGATTATAATATTTATGCTAAAGATTTAAGTAAATCAACTATAAACAATTGCACAATTACAAGTGCTACAACTAGCAATATAATTGCAATTGATAGTTCAGATTTGACAATAAATGAAACAAGTATAATTAATTCAACTGCTAGGGCAATATTGGTTACATCGACACGTGATACTAGTTGCAGGATAATTCTTAATAAATGTATCATAGGTGATTATATGTATTTAGACGAGTGCTATTTTGAAATGAATTATTGTAAAATTACATCAACGGATAATCAACACATAATAGACTCTTACAATCAATCACAATTATCTATTAATTATTCTATTTTCACCACAATACCAAATACTAAATCTGCAATTACAGCAAGAGCAGGGGCGTTGGCTAATGTTCGTAATAGCGTAATGTATGGAATTGGAACAAAGCAAGGTAGCGGAATTGTTTGTTTAGGTACTGCAAATTCAACTAATAATATTTTTTCAAATTGCGCAACTGGATTCAATCGGGCAGGCGGAACTGCTACAAGTACAAACGATTGTTTTTATTCAAATACAGCAAACACAGCAGGTACTATTACTATTTCCAATCAAATTACAACTAACCCAAATTTTGTAATCGCAGGTACTGATTTTTCGCTTGCTGTTGGTTCGAGTTGTATTGATGCAGGGGCAAATTTAGGCGAAGTTTATCAACTTGGATTAAAAAACAATAGCATTTGGACTAATTCAATAAATCTATTAAATCAAAATAATTACGAAAATTGGGAGATAGGGGCTTATGTTTATGAACCTTAAAATAAATAATATGAAAACAACCTTAATTATATCACTAATCATTTGCTCGTTAAGTATTTTCGGGCAAAGTATGGGGTTAAATAACAATACCGTTACGATTGACGCAACTGGTAAAATTTCGACAAACGGTGACTTACACTATGCTTTACGTCATTGCGAAATAGTAGGCGAAGGATTGAGTTACACGCCTAATTTAACGCAAAACGTTTGGCTTAAGATGACTCCAGGCTGGACAGTTACCGAAGCCGACTATATAACAGCTGTAAATGATAGTATTACTATTACGACGGCTGGCTCCTACATGTGTTGGTTTACGATTTCATTTCAGGCAGGAAATAATGAAGATTACGATGTGGGAATTTTTAAAAATGGAGTACTAATTAGAAGTATTAGGCGAACAGGACTTGGAACAGGTAACTATGTTGGCGGTCAAATCGGAAAATATATGGACAATTTAATTGTTGGCGATGATATTTCGTTTAGGATTAGAAATATAACGAATAGCAATGACCCTACAATAATTGGAGATTACTGTTACATGCGAAAGGAATACTAAAAATCAAATAGTTCATGAAAAAGTTTTTTGAAAATAAGTGGGTTGAATCAGTGCTAAAAGTAATACTAACAATTATGGTTAGTGCTGTTCTTTATAACCAAGTTGAAATAAGGGATAACAATAAGTATGTACAGCCAGCCATTGACGAAAGACAAAACGAAAATATTAAAGCATTAAAAGAAAATTGTAAAGTCATGTATGAAACGGTTGAGTATAAGACTGCAAATACACATCAACGCATAGATAAATTATCAGATAAGGACAATGAAATGGATAGAAAACTTGATTTGATTCTATATGAACTTAAAATTTACAATAAAAAAGATTTAATAACAGAAAAATAATAAAACATGGGAAAAGAGGGTTTGTACACAACGGAGAACATTAAAAAAGTGTTAAAGAGTAAAGGCATTCCAATTGACGGGAGATTATTAGCCTGTAATATTATCGGAATAAGAAAGAAAGATAAAAGTAATGTAAATTACTTTGAGGATACATTAATTAATATGATATATAAGAACACTGGATTAACTTCAAAGACTTATACTATTACCACAACTCCAGGACTTTTTTATTTAAAGAATCCAATCAATTCAAAAGGTACTGCTATACTTAAAGAGGGGTACTATGAAAACTGTTGGGCTTATGGAAAACATAAAGGTCATGATGCATTAGTGCAAGTAGGTAAAATGACTGTTTATAGAGATAGCGATAAAGACGAGGAAATAGATTTAGACGTACCAACCGAGGAAGGGTTATTTGGAATAAATTGTCATGGTAGATATTTCGACGGTAAAAGCGTAGACTGGAATAAAGAAATCAATAGGTGGTCGGCTGGATGCACTGTTTTTGAAAATAACGTAGAACTATCTGATTTTTTAAGTGATTGCTTAATTCATTTAAGAGTAGGTCATGGAAAATTTAGTTATATTCTATTAAATGAAGAAGATTTTTTAGGACTATGACAAAAGTCATTGTTTAGAAAACAATTTTAGTTTAAATTTGCAAATGAAAGGTAGATATAAAAATATGACATTTATAATTTCTGGGGAAAGATTTAATGAGGATGCAGCAAAAGTATATTTGTTGTATCTATTGCAAGGTAACTGTGAAATTCCAACTTGTGATGTGGTTGATGGAGATAAGAAAGTAGTATCTAAAAAACTTGACGATATTTTTAACGATTATTACGATTAGGTTATGGGAAAGAGTAAGGAGTTATTTATCCAATTAAGAGAAATAGAATTAGGCATTGAAGAATGTAATGGAAATTGCATGGATTGTATAAGGTCTTGCGATATAACTCAAACAGATATTGACGAATACATTAAACAAAATAAAACAGAGGAGGAACAATTATGACAACGTTAATTTATTTTTTAGTATTTATCCTAGCAATATTTATTTTTATGTTCATTTACCGCTTGTATGAGGTAAATAAACAACAACAAAAATATGTTGCTTCGTTAAAGAGAATGGATAAGATTAAGTTCTACGACCCAGATACTTTAATTGTATCCGATGGATATTTTGAGAAAAGTTTCAATAAGAGAAGTGTTATTCTTAATAGTAATGGAGATACTGAAATAATAGATTCTAGTTTAATAATTAATGAGCGATAATAGGGAAATGGAATTTATACGAAGATTAGAAGAATTTGGTTTTATGGTTTACACACAATACGGTAAACCTGTTAAGGCTGAATCGACTTTTAATAATCGTAAGTGCTTTGAGGTAAAGTTGTATGGTTTTTTAGAGAAGGACGAGTTGGAATCATTTAAGCCTTACCACTTACATTTAGTAGAGTATGCAGCAAAATGGGCAAGTAATACCTATTTTAAAGTAGTAGTCTTGAATGTAAATGGTAAAGATATTGATGCCGATGGGATGAATTTTGCTACTATAAAATATAAAATTAAGAAACTATGAGTACAACAAGAGATTTAATAGGCTCACTTCAAGTAGCGTTAAAGAAGACCTTTGACGATTCCGATATAACACTAGCACAAATATCCTATTGGGTTAGTTTTTTTATCAATAAATTCAATTCGATAAAACAACAGACTGGAACAGATAATGGACTATACCTATCAGTATTTACAGAAGTACCAATCCAAGTAAGTTCAGTTAATGCTAACCCTAATTTAGTAGCAGGAAGAAAGTATTTTATTCTCCCGTCGGGTATTTTAGACCTACCTAATGATGGTGGTATAAATTATATTTCGTATATGGACTTTGATGGAGCATGTCAAAATAGTTTTACCGCTACTCAATTTACGAGGACAACTCCCAAAAGAGCAAGAGTAATCTATTTCGATTTAGACGAGAAGCCAACACCATCTAATCCTTATTTTTATGTAGTGGGCAACTATGTTTATTTGCTAGGAGTAGAATGCGTACAATTTCCTTATGTAGAAGTAGGATTAGTTACTACTTTCGACCCATTCTCTAGTTGTGATTTAGATTCAGAGATAGCACTTGACCCAGCGTTATTTGCAGACGTTTATAAATCAGTATTAGATTTAGGTAGATTTGTAATGTTGATTCCTAATGATAATTTGAACGATGCCAGCGATACAAATACTGGGAACGTACCAACTCAAAAATTAGTTTCTGTTAATCAAGAACCTCAAACGCAAGAATAATGATACAAGTACAAACTATTATAGACAGATGTAACGCTCTTTTAGATTCAGAGGGTTCAGATAGATACACTTGGGAGCAAGACTTTCAATACGCTATACCAGCAGCAGTAGACCACGTAATAAGTATTTACAATAAAGTATATTCAAGGAATAAATTAAGCGAAGAAGCACTACGAGAATTAACCTACGTTAAAGTATTCCAAGCGTCTGCTTATAGTAGAATTGCTTTTGATGCTACCGATATAGGACATAAGATTTGGACTATATTTGCTGTATATCCTAAATGTACCACAACGCCATCTTTTACGGTTTCGTTAATTCCAGTAGAGAGTGCTTATTTGAGTAACTATTCTTTTTTAGATTCTGATTTTTCAGCCAAAAGGATAACTGGCGAGCAATGGGCTATGCGAAATCGAAATAAGTTTATTGCAGGCTCTAGCCTAATGACTTGTGATGAATTAAAAGAGTATGCTTATTTGAATCCAGCCGATTATACGGGCGGATATAACCTAACTAATGATAAGTTTGAGATTACTATAAGCCCAAGCGTAGCAGGAGAAGCCGTAGCAGTACGATACGCAAAATACCCAACAGTACCAACCGCAACTACTTCTAATATCGAATTACCAAGTGAACTATTGAATTTGATAGTTGATTTGACTATGAGATTTATTGGAGTAAAACAAGGTGAGTATAAGACCTACGAAGTAACTAATGCCGAGATAAACCAATTAGTAAATTTAATGACGTAGATTATGGACTTTATAATTAAATACAGCGTCTTTACAATTGACGGGAAACTCTTAAAGAAAAATGGTGAGATAAGAGTAAAGAAAAAGAATAACCGCTTTGAAGCACAAGTAGGATTAGAAAAGTATTTAGAGAATAAGCATAAGCAAAAGATTAAATTAATAATCCATTCTTGCGAAGACAATATAGACGATATTTTAAATATCTTTGATACTATATTTAAAGGTAAAGTTTAATAATGTAAATACAAAATAAGAATTTGCCTTAATATTGATGTTAATTTTCTTATATTTATAGAAAATTATATATTATGGGACCAGCATTAATGGCAGCACTTCCACTTATAAGTTCAGCAGTATCCGCAGGGGGACAAATGATTTCTGGGGCAATGAAGAAAAGACAAGCAAAGGCAATGCCTATGCCCGAACAAGACCCAAATATGGTTGCTATGTTAGCCGAGATAAATCAAAAGCGTAGAGCATTAGAGCAAGGTACTGGATTAGAAGCCGATTTATTAAAGAAACAAGTAGGTCAAGGATTAGCACAAACGCAAAAGAATATTTTATCAGCAGGTGGTGGAGATGTCGGTGCTACTATGCAAGGGTTAAATTCAGCCAACCAAGCAGCAGGATTAGCGTATGCGCAAGGCAGTCAAGCGTTATTGCAAAAGCAAGGTATGTATCAACAATTAGCCAATCAGATGGCAGCAGACCAAGCCCAAAGGCAGTTTGAAGTACAGCAATCAAATAGGTTACAGCGAATGGCTGAGGGAGCGGAAAGTATGAAATATGGAATACAAAATATTATGCCAGCCGCATTAGGATTAATGAATAAGTTTTTACCACAAGGAGATACTACCGACCCAAATGCAAATATGCAAACTATGTCAGCAGACCAAGCATACGGAGCAGTAAGTTCCTTGCCTCAATTTGAGGGGATATTTAAAAAAAGAAAACCAAACGGAGCATCAGGAATACCTAGTTTAGAAGATTTAAATACTATGTTTACAAAACAATACGAGGTATAGTTTATGGCAGAAATTCTCAATCAAAATACCGAAATAGAAACTCCATTAGATAACGTAACGGAGAAAAGAAAAACAAAACAGTCTACTCCCGAAACAACGGTAGATTATTTAGGTAATGTAAACCCTAGTATTGGAGGTTATGTTGGTAATCTATACGACCAAACAGCAGACCCATCAATGGGTAATTTGAGCAGACAAGATATTTACCCAACGTTACCAGAGCCAACGATAAGACAAGGCATACAAGGTCAGTTTGTAAAAATGCCAACGGTAGTAACTCCAGCAGGACTAATACCGTATGAGTTAATTTACGAACAAGAACGACAAAGAGAACAACAAGAACAGCAAAAACTCTTAAAGAGAGAGCAAGATAATTTTTATAACTTATCTATCCCCGAAATTAATCAAGCGGAGGCTAATGTTGGATTTGCCAAAGCAAAAGTAAATTGGTATCAAAATATTACAGCGGCAGCAAAAGAAAAGTACGGAGATAATTATATTAAATTTCTAAAAGAAGATAAAAATTTTCAATTAACAAATAAATTATTCGACGATAATGCTAAATATTTCAATAATACTTATGCGTTAGCAAAAGGATTTGTAGACCAAGCAGCAAAGGATAGTCCTTATACAAGCCCAGAGGCTATTAAAGCAGCGAGAGAGTTCATCTCTTATACTGATAAGTATATGAGTGGAAAAACAGCAGACGAATTAGAATTGGCTGCAAAAAAAATGGCGGAAACCACAAATAAATTACAACGATACGCAAATGTTCAGAATATCGTAGAGAGCCATGCTAAAGTATTAAGGGAAAATACCGATAAGTTCGCTACGCAATTAGATACTATTTCTAAAGCAAGTACTTATGATGAAAAAGTAATGGCTTTAAATAAATTAGAGGGAAATTTCTTACAAAAGAAAGTTGATGATAAGGGTAACGAAACCTATGAATTTAATGAAGATTGGGCTAAAGACGATTGGGCTAAAACATTTGAGAGTTCATATGGTAAGTTAATGAAAAAAGACGATGGTACTTATGAGTTAGCAGACGAAAATATGGCTAGGTTTGCTCCAGACCCTAATTCATTTATTCAACAAGGATTAAACGTAACTAGAAATTTAATCGAGCCAGAGATAAAAAGTTTTTCAACTGGAAATTATAGTAGAGAAAATTTATCTTTTCAAAAAAACCAAGCATTTAAAGTTCCTAGAGTTTTAAAAAATGGAAGCGAAACTAATCCAGTTTATATTACAGATTCAGATGGCACAACTCGTCAAGCGGTAGAACATTGGAATTTTGCAGATAGCCCAATAGAATATACTGGAAGTTTAACTAAATTAGGTGCTGATGGTAAATCTGTTCCAATATCAGGAATAAAAAAAGGTAGGATAACTTCATTTAATAAATTAGTGGTTAATGGAGAATTAAAGTACGTTGCTTATGTTGAATATTTAGAGCCAAATAGAAATCCGCAAACTGGAGATTATCTTTTAGATGAGAATAAAAATATCATATACGACCCAGTTGTAGTCCCAGTAGATGCACCACAAGTAATAGAGGCTGTAAATAACCGAAATTTGGCTGGATATAATGATGAATTATACGATAACATAAACACTATGTTTTCTACTCCAAAAGCAGTAGGCATTAAAAAATTCACTACTGAATCTACTGCGAAAGGAAATAAATCGAGTGGAACTACTAAAAAATCAACCGTAAGCGGAGGTAATGTTAGATAAATTATATTATGCATGACGAAAGTCATTATTTATTAAAAATATTTACTTTAACTTTGCGGGTATGAAAGAAGTATTACCATATCCAAAAGAATTTAATGGCTCTCAATTTACGGATGCATTATATGCTGGTATAGATAAAACCAATTTACTTCATAAGCAATTAAATCTAAACGATAAAAATATAAAGAAAAAAGGATTAATGCAAATGATGTATTATGAAACGTATATATTAAAAAGCGTCCTAATAAAAAATACTCTACTTATGGATTTATTAGAACTATTTAATGCTAGTGATATTCCTACGCAAGAATACACTCAGGAGGATATAGATAAATCTAAAAATAAATAATGTAAACACTAAATTATAAAACGACTTTTATTAGTCGTTTTTTTTTATATATTTACTAAAAATAAATTTATGCCAAATCAAGATATTAATCAAGCATTAAAAGACTTCGTAGCCACTTCTAATAGCGGAAAATATAAAACAGAAGAAGAATTAATGTCTAAATTCCCTGAGTTAAGTAACTATAATACTCAATCCTTAAAAGACTATGTTGCTACTTCTAATAGTGGAAAGTATCAAAATATAGATGAGATAAACTCTAAATTTCCTGATTTTTTTGGCGAAGTAAAAAAAAAAGAATTACCGATACAACAACCGAGTGGAGGTCAGAAACTACAAGAGAGTACGAACAGAATAACTCAAACGAACAGACCCCAAGAACTAGGAGTTGCTACGGGTGCATATTTGGGCGAACAGTCAATGCCATCAAGTGGACAATCGGTAAAATCTGGAGGGCTTTCCCAATTAGAATCTACATCTGTACGTCCGAACAATTTTGGCGTAGATTTGATAAATCCGAGTGAGCAAGTAGTTGACGAAACAGCAGTACAAGAGCCTATCATACCCGAACAATATGAGGCAGACCAAAAGCAGTTTGTAGAAAATATAGGTCAACTAAAAAACTTACCTATCGAAGAAAAGGAAAATACATTCTTAAATGCTACGGATGCTCAAAAGAGATTTATTATAGAGAGTGAACAATTAAGTAAAGAAGACCAAGAATATATTTTAACAAGAGAGTTTGAACGTTCCGATAAGTTTGATGAAACATATAAGAATAATTTTCTCAAAGGAGCATTTCAAATAACAGCAGACTTACCTCAATCAATAGTAACTGCTATTCATGCCGATATAAATAGTAAATTAACCCAAGAGGGAAAAGATTTAGCCGATAAAGGATTTGGTTCGGTATATAAAACTATTAATAACTATCGTAAATGGTTAGATGAAACGCTAGATTCTCGTGAAGATTTATATGGCGTTGACCCCAATAGTTATCAAAACTTTGCTTTAAGCGTATCTAATGCCGCAGGTTCGGTAGTTCCTTATTTATTAGGTGGAGCAACAAGTGTTAAGTATGCAGGTGCTATCCCCTCGTTTTTAGGAGCAGCACAAAACTCGTCAAGTCAATTTAACGAGGCTGTAGATGCCGTAGAACAAGTTAATAATGCAAAAGATAGAGAAACGTATATCTCGGCAGGTAAAACCCCACAAGAACGATTAGAATTAGGTCAAAACTACGATAAGTTAAGAGGTAAAAGTCCTTATGAAGTAGCGTTTCCTGCTTTTATGATAGGTGGTGCAGTAGGTTCGCTAGAAGGACTACCTATTGCCCAAGCCTTTAAAAGAGCCAATACCGTAATCGGGGGGAATGTAGTATCAAATATAATGAAGAATGCTACTAAAGGGGGATTTGAAGAAATGAGCCAAGAGATATTCACTCAATACTTAAATAACCTATCGGCAAAGAATATTTACGAAACACAAAGGAAGTTAGATGCTGGATTTTCAGAAATCGCAGCACCTAGTTTTGTTGTTGGTATGTTCTTAAATGGTTCAATGACTGCATTACAAAAAAAGGCTAATGATAAAACCTTACCCAAACAAGAGAGGATAGACGCTGTAAATGCTATTGAGAGATTAAAGCCTACTTTAAGAACAGTACAAGCAACTGACCCCGAAACTAGTGTTGATTTTTCCCAAAAAGAGGTAAAAAAAGAAACAAAACCATCACCTATAGAAGAAAAGATTAACGATATTTACGACCAAGTAGCGAAAGTAGACCCAGAAGTTCAACCTATTCTCTTAAATAAAGCATTAGAGTTAGAGAAACAATTAAGTGAGCAAAAGATAGAGGACGAAGGAGTAAATGCTATACAAGAGTTAGAAGAAGATAGAAAAGCCACAGTAAAAAAAAACATAGCAACTTTAGAAACGACTAAAGAGCAATTGACTGGAGAAGCAAGATTAGTAATAGAAGAACAAATAAAAGAATTAAAAGATGATAGTACAAACAAAGAACGGATACCAAGTAGTATCGGACAAGGGGAAGCCATTATCGAAGGACAACTTAACCAAGAAACAAGCCAAGAAAAAACTATCGATGCTGGAATGGTTCAAGGCACGTTCAACGAAGAAGTCTTAAACGATATAAGAGTATTTAGTAATGATAATGGATTAGACTTATCAGACGATGAGGTTGAAACGGTAGCAAGTATCGTAGAGAATGAAGTACCTATGTCGGATGCTATTTCGGCAGTAATGGAATCGAGGGGAGATGCTGAACTACAAGCAAGATTACAAGAGATAGATAATGAGCCAGACGAACAATTAAATTTAACAGAAGATGAAAAAACCAAAGACAAAAACCAAGGGCTGTTAAGCCAAGAAGACGGTAACGTGAAACCCAAAGAGGAAGTAGCGTTGCCTACTGAAACTGTAAATGAAACTGTAAAACCAGAATTAACTACCGAAGAAAAGGCTAATCTAACGTCTATAGCCGAATCGACTGGAAAAAACTTTAGAGAAGTACAAAACGTAACTAATAAATACGGAGATGGAAAACCTCTAGCCGAAGTAACCCAAGAGGATTATGTTAAAGCCGAAGAAAAGAGGGGAGAGGTAAAGAAAGAAGAAGTTAAAAAAGAAAAAGAAACCGCTTTAACTAGATTAAAAGAAGCACAAGTAAGAGCCAAAGAAGTAAGACAAAAGAAAGAGAATTTAAGTTTATTTACCGACCCTATTGAACAAGCCAAAGAACAAGCTAAAGCCGATAGGGAAGTATTAGATGCTTATATTAATGTAGCAAAGATTTATATTAAAGAGGGAATAAATAACGTTGTAGATTTTGCAAAAGAATTAGGCATAGATATAAACGACCAAGTAACTTCTGCATGGAACATAGTATCAACTAAGCCAGTAAAAAAAGAGATACAAAAAGCAATAAATAAATCTTATGCTATTGGCAAAGGCGAAGGTTCTTTAGTTGGAGAAATCGAGGGTAGAAAACAAGAACGCAAAGAACTTACAAAAGAATTTGAATCTCAAAGAA
>ERZ869921.71-NODE-71-length-57248-cov-7.948578_pt1 | contig 57248 bp, 65 predicted proteins | sample MGYA00579310_ERZ869921 | MGnify/ENA primary metagenome ERZ869921 (study PRJEB32216, sample SAMN09231816) | wastewater metagenome | place: USA: Maryland | collected 2016-06-21 | study: EMG produced TPA metagenomics assembly of the PRJNA472060 data set (Reclaimed water...
TGCCTTGCTGTTTTCCACCATGAAGGACGAGTTCAAGCCTGAGTGGTACTGGACCCGCGAGCAGCGCGCAGCCTACTCAAACTATGCCTGGGTTCAGAGCTTCTACGACGGCAGCCAGAGCTACTACGACACGAGCAGCAAGTTCCGAGCCCGAGCAGTCCGCAGATTAGCAATTCAGTGATTTAACTATTTGGTTTTCATCAGCATGGCACTTCACACAAACCTGCCCATCTACAAAGTAGCCTACGATCTTCTCGATGTTGTGACAGATTTGGTCAAGAACATGAGCCGCGACTTCAAGCGGTCAATCGGCGAGAAGATCAGCCACGAGTGCGTTGAAATTGTGGTGTTGATCTTCCGGGCCAATTGCGCCAGGGACAAGGCACCACACATCGGCGAACTGATTGAGCGCCTGCAAGTCGCCGAGCTTCTTCTTCGGCTCTCGCGCGACAAGCGCATCCTGCGCGAGCAGATAGCGGCCCTGGTCACTGAACCATGGTGGATGACGCTGGCCGAAACCATCCTGTTCCACGACCCACGGCAGGATTACGAACTGCGCGGGTCGCCGGAAATGCTCAGTCTGGTACCGCCACACAAGCGCCTGACAAATCAGCCGGAGCACCTTGGCCTGCCGATTGGAAACCTGTCGTCGCAGTTCTTCGCCAACATCCATCTTGACGCACTCGATCAGTTCGCCAAAAACCGTATCGGCGCTCGGCACTACATCCGCTACGTCGATGATTTCCTTCTGCTGCACGAATCCCCGCAGTGGCTGAGCGAGGCCAAGGACCATATCGAGCAGTTCCTCCATATGGTGCTCGGACTCAAGATCAACCCGACCAAGACCATCCTGCAACCGATTGACCGTGGCATTGATTTCGTCGGCCAGGTCATCCGGCCATGGCGCCGAGTCACACGCAGGCGAACGATGAATGCGGCACTGTCCAGGGTTTCCACCATTCACGCAGACGAACTTTACGAAACGGCAAACAGCTATTTCGGGTTGCTTCGTCAGGCCAGCCACAGCCACAAAGACAGGGCGCATCTAGCCAACATCCTCCGTCATCGCGGGCACTGCATTGCCGGAAACATCACCAAAACCTACAAACAGAAAGGAATCAACCGTGGCATCAGTCAATAAGGTCATCATCGTTGGGAATTTGGGCAAAGACCCTGAAACCCGATACATGCCAAACGGGGATGCCGTCTGCAATATCACCGTGGCCACCACTGACACATGGAAAGATAAGCAGACCGGAGAAAAGAAAGAGCAGACCGAGTGGCATCGCATCGTCTTCTTCCGCAAGCTCGCCGAGATCGCCAATCAGTATCTGCACAAAGGCTCGCAGGTCTACATCGAGGGCGCACTGAAAACGCGCAAGTGGCAGGACAAGGAAGGCCAGGACCGCTACACCACCGAGATTGTTGCCGACACCATGCAAATGCTTGGCGGTAAGCGCGACGGGGATGCGCAGCGCAGCGAAAGCGCACCAGAGCCAAGACCGCAGCGAGCCGCGCCAGCACCGCAGGGCAATGGCGGTGCGTTTGACGATCTTTCTGACGACATCCCGTTTTGAGGGGCTGCCATGAGCGCCAACGACGTAATCGATACCTACATCAAGCTCCACGCCGGCAAGATCGGACAGCACTGGCTCTGGGCGGCCATCGAGCGCGTCGTGGCCGGTGATGCCGAAGCCGAAGTCATGCGCGATTTTGGCTATGTCAGTGAGTCACTGGATACCGCAGATCGCCTGGAAGTTCTCGAACGCGAGCACGCGGAGTTTTTCAATCGCTGGCACGAAGAACGCAGAAAGCGGGAATCGATGGAACAAGCAGTCTTGCAGCACCGGGCAGACGTTCTATATGCAACTCAAGGGGCGGCGCTCTCGCTGGCCGACGATGCGCTTTACAAGGCGCTGAAAATCGGCGCGGACGGGGCAGGAGGTTAAAACATGGCTACGACGACAGAGGTAGAACGCCTGATGAAGCGGTGCCAGATCGGAGTCGGCGGGCGGGATGCGCTCAACGCGGCGCACGACATCATGGCCGAGTGCTACGGCACGCTTGGTGCGCTTGTGCAGGAACGCGACAGGCTCTTGCGCGGGGAATACATCTGCAAGCGGTGCGGGCTTCGTAAGGAGATGAAGTATAAGGGGTTTTCACCGCCACCTACCCCTGATGTAAGGAATAAAGCCAGATTGAGTTTTTCCGCAATCTGGCTTTTTTTCCGCAATTCGCATCAACCGCCAGCCATCCGGCCCTGCAATTTTTCCACAATCTTCCGTTTCTTGGCCATCTGATCGGCGGCTTTCTCCTGGTACTCGTCGGCTTCAATTCCGCGTTTCTGGTACTCCCGCTTGAGCGCCGTGATGTTCCGGTCGATCTCCATCATCTTGGCCTGGGCCTCGCGCTGGGCGTTGAGTTGCAGAACATCCTTCGGGTAGCTTCCGACCTTTATTCCAACCGACGAGACGATGGCCTGCGTCAGGCTTTGCTCGCGGCCGAAGGAGTCTGTTTTCCCACTTCCGGCATTCTGCACACCAGTCCAAGCATAGGTTTGCAGGAACCCCTTTTGGGCGCCCATTGCCTCACCGACGTAGCCAACAGGGTTCGGCAACACAATGTTCGGCGCAAACGCCTTGTAGAGCCAGTCAGCCGTCTTCGTCGCCTTTTCCACCGGGGTATCGGTTTCGAGCGTGATCCCCTTTCCGGTAAATCCTGTCTTGTCCAGAGAGAACTCAGCCAACAGCATCAGCGGCCCGCCCGGCTGCATCATCGGCAAGATGGGTAGCGCAGCGTGCGTTGCTCCAGTATCGAAGATGTCACCAACCGGGATCCACCGTCGCACGTCTAGGAATACCGGCGCGCCGTTGTCGTCGTTCCACGGCATGCGGACCAGCTTGGGGGTAATCCCCCAAATCCTACCGGCCTTTTCTTCTGGCAACAGCTTGCGCTCGTCGTCCTCGTCACCACCAGAGAGCATGTAGCCCAGCGCATTGATTGCGCCGAACACCATTCCGAGCTTCATCAGCTTCCACGGCTTCTTGGCAGCGACATCGAGCAACATCGGAACAGAGCGATAAGTGAAAGCGATGAATGGGAAGGCGGTACCGCGCATCATCTGCACCCATGGGGCATTGATGCTGTAGTCGAGGAATGACTTGCGAGCCGCCTTTCCGGCCTGCAAATCGCTGGCGCCTTCTTCCTTAGCCTTGAGCCAGGCTGCCAGACGGAATACCTGGTCTTCGGCCTCGTACAAGTCAATCAATGCGCGTGCCGCCTTGACCGGAACTTGCCCTGTCTTGCTGGGGGTGAATGACGCCCAGGCTTCGGACATCTTTCCCTTTAGCGCAAGTTGCAAGGCGGACATCACGCCGACCTGACCAGACACATTGCCGGCGATACCAAGCTCCTTTTCCAGGGCTTCCAGCAGTGGGCGTAGCTGTTCCTGCTGCAACTCCTTTGTTGCCCAGGTACCGATCGTTCCGCCAGAGTCACCAAAGCGCGCGAGCACGTCGGCAGCCGCAGCATCCTTCGATGTCATCAGCTTGAGCGCCTTGAGGATATGCCCGGCCGTGACATCATGCCAGTCGGCCATGACAAAGTTGGCCATGACGTTGTTCATGTGGACGGCAGGGGAAAGCGCCGTCTTGCTGGTCTTCCAGGCGCGATGAATCGCAGCGTAGGTATCTCCCAACGGCTTGAACCGGCCGCCCATGATCTGCCGCACATCGTTCCAGATCGGTCCTGGCAGGTAGCGACCGGCGAGCGTGCCGTACTTCTTGACCTGTGTGCCGGGGATCTTGGTATCGGGAACCTGAACCCACTCACCAGGCTTGAAGGTATCGCGCATGCGCTCAGACGCCTCGACCAGTGTTCCATCGATGGCGTCGCCGTCCTTCTTCGCGTACTTCTGGCCAAGCCATTCAAGGTAATTTCCGACCTCGACATCGTGAATCATGCCGTGCAGCGTCTTGGCGATGGCGTAGCGGGCCTCGTCGATCTCGCCCATGGCCTCACGCTCCTGCTTGGTGAAGTCCCGCCAGACAACCAGCTTGCCGCCTTTGGTATCACGAACCTCCCATGTGCCGGCCTGGTCCCATGATCCATAGCGCGCCGGGATCGTCTCACCTGCCGGCCAGTAGGCAACCTCAAGCAGGCGCTGCTTCTTCGGTTGCGGACCTGTCATGCCATCCAGCGGCGTTGTGCCAGTACCAATCGGCGCACGCCGTTCCAGGCGAATGAACTTCTCGCCCTTGAGTTGCTTGTCAGCCTGGCCAGCCTTCAGCTTGCGATTCCACCACTCTGGCGCAATGGCCTTGAACTTGGCCATGTCGACGGCATCGGTCATGCCGCGCCCCTTGTACTGGTCGCCCAGGATAGAGATGGCCCGGGCACGTCCCTTGGTTTCGCCCTTAGTCAGTTCGGCAGTGTGCTTGACGTAGGACCGGCGCAGGTAGGCGAACTTGTTGCGCTCGTAGGCTTCCGGGCTCAATTGGCCGAGGCGAATAGCCTCTTTCGAGAGTTGATCGATCAGATCGCGAACTTCCTTGAGTACCTTGACGGATTCCTCCGGCAACTGCTTCTCGAAGTGTTCTGCCGCCTGCGGGTCGTCGTTATTCATCCATTCGTAAGCGACGCGGCTTTCCGCCCGGGTCAGGGTTGATAGCTTTTCAATCAGCTTGCCGGCACCGCGTAACTGCTGACGCTGGCGGCCTTCCATCACAGCACGCGCATCGATGACAGCTTCCGGAATGCCGTAGTCAGACACCATGCCGGCCTTGATCGTCTCCGGCGTCCAGCGATCCAGCAGCGCGGCAGCTTTTCCATAGGCAGCCGCGGTCAGCTTGTCGATACGCAGTACCTGGGTAGCCCCTTTCATCATGGCATCCAGCGGACGCGGCGTGCCGGCCTTCTTGCCAATGATGGCGTCGGCTTGCTGGCCAACCGTAAAGGATTGCTTACCAGTTGAACGCGACAATCTCGGAAGGTTCATCCCGTCGAAGTCATTGAGCATGATTTCGCGAATGGTATCTGCCCCCTTGATCGCCCCGACGTTATCGAAGAAGTGTTCGCCGTGCATGGTTTGCAGCTTGGCTCGCGCCTGCTCAAGGCCAAATGTGCCAACCATGCGCGACTGATATTTTGCGCCATCAGGGAACGACAACCAGTGGCCGCCCCATTTCTGCATCATGCCGACCTTGCCGGATTTATTTGAGGCCCGCCCCTTGTTATAGGTTTCGTACTGCCCGAACTCGTCTGCCGTGACCTCGTAGGCATAGATTGTGTCGCCGTCCGAACTGATGGACGAATCGAAATCCTCAGTGGACATGATGAACGCGGCCAAGCCTTCAGCATCCGCAGCATTCTTCCCGTCGAGACTTAATTCACCGCCACGCGCCAGACGATAAACCATGAATGGCTTTCCGGGTTCTGGTGGATTGTCAGCACTCTTCCACTCAGCGGCAACACGCGACAACAATGCCTCTTCCACGGGATGCTTCTTCCGCCACAGCTTTGCCAGATTCTCGAAGGCTGGATAATCTTTCTCGGCCAGTTCATCGATGGACTTGTAGCCGCGCATCTTCGCTTCACGGTCAAGCCACTTCTCCTGCGCGGCCAGATCGTCCGCCAGGCGAGGATCTGCCAACCTCGTTCCGCCCATGATTCCGGAACTGACATTCTTGCCACTCTTGACCCACTGCCGGGCAGCGCCAACCAGATCGGCGACGAATAGATCGGCCTTCTCCTGGTCGGTAAGCCCGGCCTTCATCCACGCATCGAGGCGTGCGGCCAGATTCTTCGCGCCGGCCTTGTTCAGCCAGTTGCGCACCACCTGAACCACCTTGCGCCAGCCGCGCAACTTGGCCAGATCGGCGCTTGGCATGTCGGCCAGCACTTCCTCTACGGCCTCGACGTTCGACTTTAGCCCGCGCGCCTTCTTCATCTTGTCGGCGGCCACGCGCACCTTGCCGTTGAACAGATAGATGTGCTGCAAGGCGGAATCCAGTTCCTTGCCCATCGTGCCGCGCAGGCCGTAGTGAGTGACTTCATGCTCTGCCAGGACAAACTCGGCGCGCGCCTCGTCAGCCATGCCGGAGGCGAACAGGTAGATTTCTCCCTCATGGGTCGCGCCTTCCACATCATCCCAGGCACCGGCCTTTTTGATGAAGTCGCGCAGCGCCTTCTGCGCCGGATCCTTCGTAGATAGATCGGATGGCGACGACAGGACATGAACGCGCGGCAGGTTCTTGAACCCATTGGCAATGCGGTCGACCACGGCTTGCAGGTCGCGCAAGGCCATGCCGATGCCGGTGCCGCGTGATTGGCGGATGTCAGGATTGGTATCGCTGAACTCTCCGGTATTTGACGTAGCAGACTTGATTTGAGTTGGCGAGAAGGCAACCCAAACATTTGTCGCCTCTCCATCACCGCGCCTCTCAATCATCTTTACCCCATCAAACCCAAGCGACCTCACAGCATCGACAAACTCTGGCCCACCAACAGTTCCAGTATCAAACAACTCCCAAACTTCCTCTGGATTCAGATTGACTGCCCAATAGTTGTCCTTGATAAAGGCATCGTGAAGTTTGTCAAAGTCATTCTTATGCAGCCCTTGAAAACCATCCGTCAAGTCAAGCGCATTTTTAATGCGCAGATACACCTGAATAACATTAGCCCCTTCTGCCACCCTGCCATTTCTGCGCACAAACTCCTCGCTAAACGACTCATCTTCTGCGAAGAAGATTCCCATGCGACTGGTCTTGTAGCTACCGAAGGTAGAACTATTCTCCGCCTCCCTTCCTGCCTCAAACCCTGTGAAATCTGCAAGCGTCGCGTGATACACAACCATAGGGTCGCCGTTGTCATCGACAACCTTTGACGCGCCGCCTTTGACAGCCTCAATCATTTGGACTAATCTTTGATTGACGCCGGAAGGCGGCGAAGATTCGGCGGAAACGCCGGACTGGAATTGACCAGACACAACAGGGTCTTCGCCTACAATCCCGGCGTTTTCTATTTCTACAGCCTGCACCAGATAGAGGCGATTGCCTTTCTCTGGGTCAATGAATTGCTTGACCATCATCTTGACAAGCAGCACATCCCCATCAAACGGCATTGGCACCTTGTAGTGCTGGACAGCGCCAATATCTCCGGCGTCTTGAGATTTCTTCGGAGTGCGTTCAGCGTCAAGCGTAGCCAGTTCAAACAGCTTGTCGATATTTCCGAGAGCTTGCATGTGGGCCTGCGGTGATACTGACTCAACAACCGATACCCGGCTCTTCATTTTTCCAAACGCACCGTTAGAGACTGTTGCCTCTACTCCCGTCTCTCGGTTTCGTAATGGCTTCCCAATGAACTCCTTTGCGTTGATGCTTGCCTGATCTGAGCCGCGTGACCTACGCATCGTCTTCCCAAGCGCAGCCAGTTCCCAATCGCCAAACCACCGCTTGAACTCCGGCGAATTTGTGTCGACTAGCTTAAAAGTCGGCGCTGGCGGGACGGCACGCGATAATCTTGGTTCAACGCCACCCGTCGCGTTGTCAATCACCACCATCCGCGCATTCACGCCAGTATTCACCGGCAGGCTCGAATCGAGGAATGTTCCTTCTTCCAGTTTCTCAGACGTTCCGCCAACGGACTCCAGCCATTCGCGGAACGCCTGCGCCTTCTTGTCCTGGCCGTAGAAAACGCCTTCGCCCATGATTGCCACCAGCCGGCCGCCAGGCTTCAGCAGCGAATAGGCATGCTGGACATGCTCGGCGTCGCGCCGATCTCCGAAAGGCGGGTTCATGATGATGCGGTCGTACTCTCCAGCCACATCCATGAAATCGTTTCCAATGAGGTTGAATCCCTTCGCCTCCAGCAGTTCGCGCCGGTCGCCGGAAAGTTCTACAACATCAGGCTCAACGCCAGCCTCGCGGATTTTCTCGGCGATATTCCCCCATCCGGCAGACGGCTCAAGAACGGCCATGCCTTCCTTCAGGTCGGCAGCGTCGATCATGGCCTGCGCGGTTTCGGCCGGCGTCGGGAAGAAATCAAGACCATCATTGGCGCGGCCGATCATCTTGCGCTCAAGTTCCTTGACGCGATCCGGCGCCTTCGGTGTTTCGCGCATGGCGATGAACTCGCGCAGCGCAGCCCGGAACTCGGCCGGCGTCTCGATACCCATCGCCTTGAGGCGTGCGCGGTCGGCAGCGACTGTCTCGAAGATCCACGGCATGCCGATGTCGCGGCCCTTGGCCTTGGCAACGATTTCATCGGCAAAGTCTGGAGCCAGCGTGATGCGCTTGTCTGGGTCGCCATGCCACAAACCGGCTTCTTTCGCCATCTCCGGCCCCATGATTACCAGATGCTCTCCGCGCTTGAACGAGATAACCGTAGCTTTTCCCTTGAAGCCGGAGCGTGCGATTGCCGCCCCGGCATCGTCTGCCGTGCGGAATACCGCAGCCTTTCCATCCTGCGTCTTGAACGTCGAAACCTTGTGCAGGTTTTCCTTGGCAAACTTCTTGTACTCGGCCGTCACGTCGTCGGCAACCTTGAGCAAGCGCGTACCAAGCAGCTTGGCACCATCGATCTCCAGCAGTCGACGGGCCATGCGCGCCAGATCGGAACGGAACGCGGTGAATTGCGTGAAGGTTGCGTAGTCGGCCGTTTCTCCGGTCGGCTTTTCGCCCCTATGCTTTTCCTGCTCGGCATAGGTCGGATACTTGGCGCGCTGCTCGTCGTACTGCGCGCTGGCCAACCACGCCTGCATGCGCTCGATCTGCACCTTCTGGCGCACGCGGTCGAGGAACTTCGCTTGCCCGGTTTCGATGGCGGCAGCGATGTTGCGCATCGTCTGCGCCATGGCCTGCTGACCATGCGCCACGGCTTCTGCACCCGCCGCAAAGCGTGCGCGCCGCGCCGTGTTGGTCTTGCGATCTGCGGACAGGGCTTCGCCGGCCTGTTCATCCAGCCGGTCGGCCATTTCATTCAGACGTTCGACAGCGGATTGACCTTTGTCGTCCTCGAAAGCATCGCGACGGGCCTGCGCGGCTTCCTTGGCCTGCTCGACATCGCCACCAAGGTACTTCAAGAAGGATTCGGCATTCTCTCGCGTCTTGAACTGGAAGCCAGGCACGGCACCGTTTCCACGGAAGGACGAATACCAGCCGCCCAGCTTCTTCGCCGTGGCGTTCCACTGGTTGTAGACCTCGCGCTCGACGCGCTCTGCCGCCTTGACTACGAACAGCGGCTCGCCGGTCTTGGTGTGCTTCGTCTCGACAATCTGGCCCTCGGCTGTAGCGGCTGCAACGCGAACTTCCGAGCGTTGCTGATTGGCGCGCGCTTTACGATCACCACGCGATTGCTCGGCGGTCAATTCATCGAAACGTGCGCGCTGCTCCGGCGTCATCGCCATGCGCGCCTGGCCAAAGGTCGCGCCTTCGCCAATCTCCTGCGCCTTGGCGGCAAGAATGCGCTTGTAGTCGTCCAGCGTGACGGGGTTCTCCATGCCGACTTCGGCGATCTTCCGCTGTGCCGCGCGCTCTTCCTTGGCGGTCTTCACCTTGTCGGCGAACTCCCTCAAGGATTCCTCTGTCGTCTTCTCGACATAGCCGCGAATCACGTCCTCGTATTTCTCGCCCATGTGCCACTGAATCGAGTCGCCGAGAACGAAAGAATCCAGCATCGAGCGGTAGGCCGCGCCGACAACCACATCCTTCTTGTCGTTCTTGTAGCGGTATGCGATGCCGGGGAAGCGCTTGAAAATGGCGCCCTTCGTCAGTGCCGACAGTTCTGACTTAATGGCTTCCTTGCCATCGACAACGGCAGAGAATCCGGCCTTGAACTCGTCAAGTGTGACGGTGCCATCGCGCAGGCGGTCGAATAGGGCTTCGTGCTGGTCTATCTTGCTTCCGGACTGCGACTCAACGGCCGAGTTTTCCTCGGCAGTTACCGTCTCACCAACACCGAGTTTTCCGCCGCCCCATTTCTCATGAAACTTTCTCACAGCAGGAGAAACCTCTGCCGGGCGTGCTTTACCAGGCAGCCAATCGGGACGAGCCTTCGCATTTACATCAGAAGCCGTCTTCGCGGCATCCGTTGCGCGCTCTTTCAGCGCGTTCGCGCCAACCCGCAATACCTCGCGCAACTCGGCGTCCAGATCAGTGAATCGCTTGCTTGCCACCGAGCGAGACAGCGCATCGAGCGCAGCCATATCGCCAGTCACCGCCCGGCCGACACGTTTGGATAGCTCAGACAGTGCATCCGACTCAGATTCGTTCGTCGAAGTGTTGCGTAACTCACGAATCTTGTTGCGCGCGGCAGCTACAGCATCCGCCGATTCATTGAAGTTGCCTTTGGTCTGGCTTATACTGTTATTGGAGGTTGATGAAATGAAAGTTCCTGACAAATTCCCCGAAGGTTGCCGGTTTGGCGAGCGGTCAGAAGGCGGGTTCTTCGTTGAATTCCCGGACGGCAAGTGGTTCAAATTGTCCGATGATGGCAAGGAGTTGTCGTTAAGGCCAAAGCTCGGTCCGCGCGGTCCAGTATCCGAATGGTGGGAAAGGTCAGAAGCAGACCTCCGGGCCGAGATTGCCGATCTTACAGCGGCGTAATACTTCTCCATTTCGGCCTTTATTTCCTGGCCAAGCGGGGATTCCTTTGGTGCCTCGCGGTACGCTTCGTAGAGTTTGTGCCCAGGTGCCTTGAAGTCCGGCCCCTCTTTGGCGCCGATCATTTCCGGGACGTTGATCTGAATTTCCGCGATCACGCCTGACGGCATGACGACATTCACCATCACGTCGGAATAGCCACCATAGGCTTCCGGGTTCTCGGCTTCGATTGTCTTTCCGCGCGCAACGATCGGAGCGCCGCCAGTGCGGTTTTTCGGGTCGCGCAACAAGGAAAACTCGCGCTCGATTTCGTTCATGACGGCCTGCACGTCGTCATAGCTCGATACGACAATCGTTGAGCGCAGCATGTCCTTCATACCACTAATGTCGAAATCCTCGTCATCAACCAGCTTTTCAACAGACCGCTTCATGCTCTTGATCGGGGCGAGCATCTGACCGATGGCACCGGACCGCTTGGTGATGTCGATAATCTTCTGGTCGTACTCTTCCTTTACGGCTTCGGCCTTGGCTATCAATGGCATCAGCAATGACTCTGCTTTGGACCTCTCTTCCGCAGTTACAACCACACCAGGCTTGCCCTTGTAATACTTCTCAACTGCCGCATTGGCGCCATCAATAGCCGGTTGCCCAAGAAAGCTATTGATGTGGGGCGACTTGAAGTTATCCCGGTCACGGTCATATTGGCGACCATCGATCATGGCCGTCCCGCCTGGCATCGTTTTGCCGGCACCGGCAAACAGATCGCCCTGCGGCGCGGCCTGGTGATTCTCCAGCGCCTGTGCTGCTGCCTTGCGGTAGGTGGCCGGCGAAAGCTTGTTCCACACCGTCTTGAACTCTGGAATCTTGCGCAGTTCGGCCTTGACGTACTTCATCAGGTCGCCGATCTGCATGCCGACCTTGCCGAAACCAGCCTCGAACAGCTTGACGAGGGTAGGCATCAGGTTCGGCGTGTCCTCGGGCACCATGCGCGCCACCTGAGCAAAGTCGCGCAGGATCACGCCCAGGTCGGCCAGGGCATCATTCCACTGCTGTTCGATGATCTCCTGGCGTAGTTCTGCCTTCAGTTTCGGCTTGGCGCCTTCTGACTTCTTCACGCTCGGGAATTCGCGCACGGCTGCGAGCAGTTCCTGAATCGGCGCATCGAAGCGGATCACCTTTTCAGTCTCGCCGGCCGCCAGCGCAGCGACCCATTGATGATGCCCATCCAGAATGTAGCCATCAGACGACGCCAGCACGGAACGGTCGACACCATCTCGCGCCTCTTTCCAGCCTTCTACCTTCTTCACCGAGAACTCGGCCTGTGTCGGCTTGAGTTCGGAAGCCGGCATCTCGACCGTCTCATGGGTGATGCCCCTGCCTTGCAGGAACTGGATCAGCGCGCCGCGATGGTCGCCCTTGATCTGCGGCATTTCCGCCCGGGGGATACCGAGCGTGCCGGTATCAGGTGGGAAGGTCAGCCATTCACCTTGTTGCGCCGTCTCGCCAACGCCGACTTCTTGCATGATCGAGGCGTACTTGTCAGCCCCCATCTGTTCAAGAAACTGAACAATATCCGGGAACTCGGCGCGCAACCCTTCCTTGTTACGGTAATAGGCGTCCAACAAGGATTGCGCCGTCTCTTCGACATCGGTCATGCGTGAACCACTGTCCAGCCGGCCCGCCGCGCGCTCGCCCTTGAGATAGGACACGACACGCTTCATCAGTTCCGCGTCAGACTTGAGCCACTTGCGAAGCTCATACCCGCCGAGCAGCATGTCGATCATATGGCGGATTTCGTGCAGCAGAGTCTGACGATTGGCCCGTCCTCGCACTAGGATGATGCTGGAACCGTTATGGCCGCCGACTGCTTTCCCGCCCTCGGTCTTTTCGAGTTGAGCGACACGCGGATCGCTTTCATCGACCCATGTCACCGTCAGCTTGGTTTTCAGTTGCGGGTTGAGCGTGTTGAGTTGGTCGACTAACTGCTGGTCTGAGGTTTCATTGCCGCGAGCGCCTGCTTGATGGCCTTGCGGATCCTGGGATTGCTCTCCGCGCGCTTGACCATCTGCTGTATTGCCGGCAGCGGCACCACCGGTTGCTGTGTCGCCATTTGCGATTCTCCTTGCGGCAGCGATCAGATCCACCTTGGCCGGCGCTGCCGTGTCGCCGAACATGGAGCCCTGCGCCGGGTTGCCGGCCGCCTGCAAGGCTTCGAGATAGGACTGGATGAACTCGGCGATGCGCTTCGGACTGCGGATGTTCTCGTCCATGAACGCCAGCAGTTCCCGCGATTCCGGCGTCAGCTTGTCGCCGAACATGCCGGCCTGGGCCAGCGCCTCGGTAACGGACGTGCCCTTGTCCTTGAGCGTCGAAAGTTCTTCGACGGCCGCCATCAAGTCAGGCGTCAGGTCGGCATCATGCAGCGCGCCCTCGTTGATCGCCTCGCGCGTCTTCGCCACATGGGGCGCCACGCGCAGCAGGGCAGTGCCGACATTCCTGATATTGCTATCGAGGCTCTCCACCATGCGCTGCAAGACCGGCGAATCTCCGTAGGCTTTCGCCAGAACGGCATTGCGGATCCGCGTGTAACCAGACTGCGAAAGCTGGCCGTTGGCATCGATGAGCCCGGCCTGTTCGGTCGCCGGCAGTTTGGCCATGAAGCGACGCACGAACGGCGCCGATGATCCGCTGCTGAAATCTCCGGCTTCAGTCGGATTCAAGTCGTCCAGGCTGTCGATCTGCGCGGCATCTGACCGCGCCTGCTCGCTCGGGCTCATGCGGGCGGCAATTGATCCATTCGCCTGCTTTGAATACTCGACGTAATCTATACCTTGCCCGTGGTCTATCACCCGAACAAATTGTGGCTTGGGAATATGCGCAATTGCCTCGGCAGGGATGCCGACATTCGGCGCATTTGTATGTACGTGATTGCGTAGCGACTCCGCCTTTAACCCATTCGCTTGATAGGCAGCTTGAATCGCCGACTCTCGTCCATTGCCATCAACCACAGGGCCATCACGACGCAATGTCGGAGCGCCAGTTCCAGCAAGCGGAGATTCAAATAAAAGATCAGGGTCAAGATTCTGCGTGATCTTCGACACCTGCATCATGTAGCCGTGCCGATTGCCACGTTCGCGCGGCTGCAATTCTTTGTCGTAGCGCGGGTTTTCGTTGCCGTAAATGTCGTGCGATGCGGCTGGTTCGCTGGCATCGACCACAGCCCAATGAGCAGCCACTTTCGCACCGCTCGGGAGCGTTACCGTTGTCGGATTCCCATAGACATACTTCGGCCAGGACGCCGTGATGCTGTCGCGTTCGGTTTGTAAAGCCTCGACCTCGGCTTTATCAACGTCCTGCCCGTCGTTTGTCAACTTGGCATCGATCTCGGCCACACGATCAAGCGCCGTCAGGTTCTTCGGTGTGTAGAGCGCCTTTTCTGCTTCGGTCGGCGCGGCCGGGGTAGGTTCTGGCGTGCCGAGCACATCGTCGGCAGTCGGGCCAGGGGCGCCGCCCGCAGGCGCATCGCTGCCCTTGTCGGCCTTAAACGGGTACTTGAGCGCGGCATAGGCTTTCTGGCCGGAGAAGGTTGCGCCACTCTGCCCGATGGACGATGCAGCCTCCAGGAAGGCTTCTTTCTCGTCGTACTCTCCCGTTGCAAGCCCCTGGCCAAGATATTCGCCAGTGAACTCGCCGGCAGGTTCGAGCGCGGCGGCTGTCACGTTGCGGGTAACACCCTGCGCGCCGGTCGTTGCTGCCTTGTAGAGTGGATCGGCCGCGACCTTGGCTGCCAGCTCCGGGGATTTGATCGCCGCCTGCACAGCGGCCTTGTCAGTCAGATCCACGCCCATATCCACCAGGGCGCGGCCCGTCGCCGCCTTGGCTGGAGCGGTCAGGAGCTTTCCGGCAATGCCCATGGTTGCCACGTCGACAGCGCCAATCACGGCACCCTTGATGCCGGCCTGCGTCAGAATCGTGTCGCCATTCTTCGCCAGGTAGGAACGAACAGCCTCAGTATCGAGCGGGTTGATGCCGGCCTTGTGCAAGGCTTCCTGCGCCATGCCGCCGCCCTCGACCAGCGTATTGCCAGTCGAAGCGCCAGCCCAGGCACCACCGACCGTCCCCACCGGGCCCACTACGCTTCCGGCCGCACCGCCGCCAAGCATGCCGGTCATGGGCGGGATCATGTTCGGGATCTGCTCTACTACACCGGAACCCATTGCCGCGAGGTTTGCCCCCGTCGAGCGGATTGCCTGAACTGCCGAAGGCGCCGCGCGCCAATCATTCTTGAATTCGCCGGCCACTTCCGACATGCCACCGGAGATGCCATCGCCACGTTGCCACGCGGCCATGAGCTCATTGCCTTCTGGTGTTCCGGGGTTTGCCTGCTGGTAGCGTGCCGATTCGGCGATTTTCTGCGCGGCCGATTCCGCGTCTCCAGATGCCAAAGCGCCGGTAATGCCGACACTCTGAATCATCTTGTTCCAGCCGCGCTTCAGTGCGCCATCTTGTTCCTTGGGTTGTTCTTCCTCAACAGGAACACCACCGAAAGTTCCGCCGAGGTTTTCCTCGACAGGAATACCGTTGAACCGTGGCATGGCCGCCCCCTACGAATTTGATGGCGGCCATGCTGCCACGCATGGCACGGTACCCTTTACGGTTTGCGGTACTTCTTTCCGTCCTGCGGATCGATATAGACGGCCCCGCTCGGAAGCGCTTTGAACTCGGCGTCGTTCTTGGGCGAATGGACCTGCCCGCCGCCAACAGGAGACGAACTGACCACCTGGCCTTTTTCATTGATGACCTCAACATGGCCGGTATCCTTGTTGAGTCGCGTGCCACCCATCCCGAGCGGATTCTGCGTGAATGAATACTCGTTCTTCGCCTCTTTCGGTATCGCGCTCATTACCCCCGTCCGCACCGCCTCAAGATCCGCACTGGTCGCCCCTGGGTTTTTCTGCTTGTAGAGCGCCACCGCAGAGTCAGCCTTTGCTTTCTCCTCTTTGTCCGCCTTGTCGTCCTTGCCCTTGGCCCGCAACTCGGCATCCTTGGCGATACTGACGCGCGCACCCTCCATGCCAAGGCGCCGCGTCTCGATGTCATGCTTGAATGTGCGCTCGACGTAGGCCGCAGCTTCCTTCGGGTCGGCAATCGAGTTGAGAGACGAAATCAATTCGTCGCGATTCTTGTAGATCACCGGTTTCAGGGCAGCACCGTCCAGTGTGGATTCGCGCTCAACCGTGATGCGCCCATCCTTTCCTTCGGAAACCTTTTTTGGCGTCGATCCATCCGGAAGGAATCGCTTGGATACCTCCATCGCTGCATCGTATGAACCGTTCCTGGCCAGCGCGACAGCTTTTGTCACGGCATCGGCGCGCTCGGCAGTCTCGGCCTGGATCTTCTTGACCGCGTAGCCCATGCCCTCGTTGGCTGCCTTGAATGCCTCTTCATACTGCCCACCCTCGGCCAGGTGCATCGCATAGACCTTGCTGCCAAGCGCGAAATCCTCATTGTTGAAGTCTGTTGCCGCGCCATCCTCGCCGGTCTTGATGCGGCCTTTCAACCACTTGGCCGTCGCATCTCTGGCGCCCTTGATGACCTTATCCTTTTCGGCATCAGTCCTGAACTTGTCGAGTTGGTATCCCTGCAATTCGGCCTGAGCAGCCTTGCCAGGGTCGATTCCCTGCAATGCCTGAACATAGTCCTTCTGTGCCTGGTCGCGCGTGTAAGTCTCGCCTTCCATTGCCGGCATCCCCCTTTGCGCCTGCAAAGCTGAAATAGTCGGCTCATAGGATTTCTGGATGCCGGCGCGCTCCTGGTCGTCGGCAGCATTTGCCATGGCAGTTTCCATCGCTCCCATGCCAGCGGTCAGCGCTTCCTCACCTGATGCAGCAGCCCCTTTCTTGGTGCCAACTGCTCCCAGGGTGTTCCCTGCTGCTTCGCGGGCCAGCTTTTCGCGATTGCGGTCCTCCTTCTTGGCCTCGCGCTCTTCGCGTTTGGCCTCGCGATCCTCCCGGTCATCCTTGATTTTTGTTCCCGCCATGTAGCCAGCGAGTCCGCCTGCAATCAGTTGCGATAGACCTCTTTGCATTCCCATGAAATACGCTCCTTACATCAAGGCCATATAGGTGCCGATTCCTTGGCCGATCATTCCGCCAAGGCCGCCACCACTGTTTTGCATGTTGGCATTTGCCATGGAGACGTTTGCCAAGGTGTTGTTGTAGCTGGATTGAGCACCGAGTATCCCGAGCAGACCGCCCTGTGCCATGCTGCGACCTGTACCGATTGTGTTGGAACCCTGTGCCATACCGTTCATCAGCGCAGCGCCAGGAGCCATGGTGTTCGCCACGGCAGAGCTTCCGGCATTGGTCGCCGCACTGTAAGCGCCTTGAGATGCGCCAGGCAGGCCACGCACCAGACCGGCAGCATCGAGCTTCTTCGCCCAAGCGGTTGCGTCGTCCTGGATCCGCATGCCGCGCCCGGCCGACAGGGCTTGCATGTTCTGCTGGCCGATACCGGCCTTCTGCGCAAAGTCCTGAGTGCGCAGGTCGCGCGCCGCCAGCGTGCGGCCACGGTAATCCATAATCCCGGCATCGCGCGCCTGATTGATGGCGCCAGCGCCCATCTTCGCCTTGTCCATGGCCGTCGCCCGGCCCATGGCGGCAAACGCGCCAGAGTTTGGATTGACACCCATCGCCGCCATGCGGCGGGCGTTCGATTGCTCGGCAATGGAAGCCTGCTGCGCCACATCCGCAGCGGCCATGCCCTCCATCTTGGAGATATTGGCCTTGTCGGCTTCGTAGTTCTCGCCGTAGCCGGCCGCCAGGGTTGCCGTATCAGCCTGATTCCCCGTCGTCAGCGCATCGATGTCAGCCTGCTTGATGAGCCCGGCATCGACGATGGCCTGACGCTCTGACGCATCCTTGGAAACCGACGCAGCGTTCGCTTCGTCGCGCATCGCCGTTTCAGTCGGGCGATACGTCCTGAGATAGTTGTAATAGTCGGCCCCTTGCGTCTTAAGGTCGTCCATCATGCCAATCTGCGAATTGGCTACGCGATCTGACGTTACCGAAGTCCGGTCATATTGGCGCCGGGCTTCAGCAAGTTGTTCGCGCCCAAGCTGGGCCATTATCTCGGCTGATTCCTTCGAGGCGTCGGCGACCGGCTGATAGTTTGGCGCGGGCGGAGCGGAGGCGCATGCGCAGTCGCAGTCGAATGACAGGCGCAGCAATCCGATAGGAAGAATCCAGCGAATGAATTGTTTGAGCATCATGCTGCCACCTTAATAGGAATGACCCGTTGCGTTGATGGCTTCCAGCCAGAGATCGCTACAACCTCTCTGCCGGTCAGCAACCTGACGACGCCAGAAAGAATTGCAGTGTTGTAATGGTAGGACGCATGGCACGACGACTCGAAATCTCTTCCCGCAAGGAACATGCACGATCCGTAGCACAGATGGACAACCGGGCATTCGTGGCAATGCGGCCGACTCGCCCAGGAGCGCGAAGTGTCCAGCCTGACTTCATCCAGATTCTGAATAGACCCTATCCGGTGTCCTGATTCCGCCCCGGCGTTCTGGCAGGTCAGCACGTTGCCGTGCAGATCGACGGCAAGCTGATCCTTGCGGTCCATGCCGCACACCTGATGCGATCCAGCCAGCGGCTTGGCCACAGCCAGTGACTCCATGAACTGCTGCACCGCCCAGCGCAGGCGAGGGAAGAACAGCGCCATCCCGGTTGAAACGTATCCGCGAATACTGCGCCCCATGGCTTCCAGATCGGAATACGCCCATCGAGCCGTGCCGTAGTCGGTGACGACATCCTCGACATTCACCTTGACCTCGAAGCCCATGCGATCCTCGAACCACAGGATGATTTGCAACAGGTCGTAATTCTTCGGTGTGATGACGGAGTTGAAGCAGATCCGCTCTCCGAACAGCTTGAACACGGCGCGCATGGTTTCCGTCCATGTCTCATCGCTGAATGGATCCCCCCCGCGCAGCGACTGCCCGGGTCCGTCATGCGAAACTGCCACGGTAAAGCCCAGGTCATGCAGCCACAGTGCCCGCTCGTAGGTCAGCAGCGTGCCATTCGTCACCATGGACATTTTGGCGCGCGGGAACCGGCGCCGCAGTTCGTGTGCCAGAATTTCCAGCTTCTTCCAGTACAACGTCGGCTCTCCGCCCCAAAACTCGATCTTGTCTGGCTCGTCGTGCAGCCAGGTATCCAGACCAGCCAGGAACTCGGCAGCGTCCTCTCGCGAGCTTGATTCCTCGACCTGACCACCCTGCGAGCAGTATGAGCATGAATAGTTGCAGCCAAGTCCAAGCTGAATCTTGAGCACTCGCGGCTGCACCTTGCCAGTGATCGGCATTTCCGGGCTGAATGCGATCTGGTCATTATCGGTAGGCTGGACATCGAAATGCTTGTAAGCGAACTTCGATAGATCAACCGGCGTGCCGTCATCCCATGTCAGCGCAGCGGGATCCGTGCGGTACGTCAGCGTGCGCCCATCATCGAGATCAATCAGGAAATCCATTTGCATTCCTCCCGCAGCATGCCGAACATCAGCTTGTCTTCACCGTCAGGGTAGCCGGCCCGCTGGCACCCTTCGTACTTGAACCCAAGACGCTCTGCCAGTTGAGCAGACGCCTGGTTGCGCAAGCGCACGCACACACTGATGCGATTCACTTCCAATTCATTGAACGGGTAATCGTGAATCGCACGGATGAATGGCCGTGTCAGGCTGCCCGGCTGCGCCACGATGGACGCATTGACGTTGTGGTACTGCCGGCCGTGATAGGCCACGCCAGCCACGAACCGCCCCCCGCATTTCAGGCCAAGACCAATCGACTCGCCATGGAAGCGCTCGTTGAGCATCGCCTCCATCCATTCGATGACTTCTTGGCCAGAGACAATCACAGTGTCGCCCTCAATGCCGCGACTTGCGCCTCGATGCTCTCAATGAATGACTTGTCGCCCGTCACCAGCGCCTCACGAATCCGGCGCGGCGTAATCTTCATTTCCAGTTCAGCTATCGCGTTGAGCGTGACCGAGCGGGAATCTGGACCGGAATCATCAATCACCCACTGATGTCCGGCAGGCAGCGTCATGCCAGGGCGCAACTTGATCCCGGTCGCAACTACGTTGCCGTTCTCGTCAAGTTGCTTGTGTCGCATCAGCGAAGCTCCGGGGGCATCTGCCAGCGGTTGCGCTCGTAGTCGTGCGCGATGCGGCAGTGGTCTTTCTGGAAGAACAGCAGCAGATTGATTCCAGCATGGATCAAGCGCCACGCCGGCCCGCTATCCTTCATGCGGTACGCCCGACTGCTGATCGTTTCGTCTGCCCATCCGCCAAGCAATGCGTTGAGCATTTGGTCAATGGCGACAGACACATTGATGAGCCAGAACTTAATCACGCTATCTCCGCAGTCGTTATTGAAGGCACGAATCCACTGGTAAATGTCGCGCTGCCAGCGGATACCGTATTAGAAACATTGTTCATGACCACGCCGCCGCCACCCCATATAGATGGCGTGCTGATCGTAACGATTGGTCCTGTTGAAAAAGTCACTGGCCCATATTTTCCTGAAACGCTTAATGAATCAGGGATGGCTATAATTCCATAGCCCAACATGAACAGTCGATTGTTCTGCCAATGCAAGGCCATTACATTCATCCCGGAAAAACCGAGAGTGGCCGTGATGGCGCCTGACGAGTTGTATTTGATGATGGTGTTGTACTCTAGCGTGTAGAGGTTGCCGCTACCATCGCAGCACATCACCCCACCGTAATAATTGCCGACGTACTTGATCTGCCAAACGACCGCACCAACAGAACTAATCTTGGCAATCGTGCCTTTAATATCGGCATACATCATTGTCGATGCAAAAGTATTTCCACTACTGTCACACGCAAGACCAGCGATATTTCCGTACTGATTTCCTATGGCTGCACCACCAACCACCACGCCAGATGGATTGATGATGGTCACATATTGCGTATAGTAGTCGTTGGTAGCGAACGCAATGTTTCCGCCTGATGTGATACGCATCCAGTGCGTACCATTGCCTTCATAGCCATTTGCTCCTTTCGTCCACTGCCAAGTGCCACTTGCATTGTATTTGCTGACCTGGTGGCCATCATCAACCGGCGACGATCCGCCGCCAGGGTTTTGCCCTGACACATAGACATTTCCTGACGCATCAACAGCAATTGATCCACTACTATCGACAGTAGTTGTAATGGTCCACGCCAATGTGCCGTCGCTGTTGATTTTTGTAACGGTTGATGCAGTGGATATATACAAATTCCCCGATGCGTCGGTGGCGCAACGCTGCTGGCCACCTGTAAGACTAAATGTGCCGGAAAATTTCACGTTGCCATAGACATCAGTAACTGCCATACGTCCGGTGTTGTAGCTTGCCATTGGCAAGTTATCTGTGCCAGGGACAATAGAGATTGGTTGGCCGTAATCGTAAGTGGCAACGTAGTGAGGTGAATTTTTGTAGCGCAATGCAGTTGCGGCGTTACCGAAACCAATCAATGAGTTTTGATTAAGCATCGTTTGTCGCGTCCGTCGTATAGAACAGTTGAATGCCGTGCAATCTCGCATCATGAGTGAGTGTGTCAGAAATATCTCGCGCTACTTGGAATGTCACATATTCGGATTTTCCGGCACCGCTGACTGTCACAGCACCAGATTCTGCTGATATATAGATGTCGTTAGCCGTGCCAACGGTCAATGCGCTATGTGCCACGGAAGTTCCGAAAGCGGCATCCATTGCATCGTCACTGGCGAACGACACTCCGGCCAGCGAAAAGATGACATTGCCAGTTCCAGATGCGTGACTGACCAGCGCCTTGAACGTCACCGTCCCTGCGTTCCAGCTTTTTGGCATGGCAACGGTGAATTGAGCATATTCCGCAGTAGTGGGGTCGAAGTTCAGCGTCGATAGAATCAGCTTGTAGTTAGTAGTTTCAACCAGACCATTACTCGGCCCATTGGTAATCCTTGGCGTCATCGCGCCAGCAGGAATCCATATTGTCTGCTTGCCGACGATGTTGGCAGTTTGTGCGTAGTTCGCCGCAGCAACGCCGCCAAGCTGCGATGCGTTAGTGGCTGTCGCGGCGTTACCGGAACATGATGCCGCGCTACCAACAGAAAGCGCCGATTGCGCAACCCACGACGGCGCACCCGCGCCATTCGACTTCAGGATGTACTCGGCAGTGCCTGCCGCCAGCATGTAAGTCTGCCCAGCCGAATTCTGGTATGGGATCTGCCCGGCACCGCCCCCCGCCAGATTGGTAGCCGTAGTTGCCGTAGTTGCCGATCCGACCGCCAAGGATGACTGTGCCACCCATTGCGGAGCCGTGCCCGACGAGGTAAGCACCTGGCCGCTCGACCCGATGTTGAGCTTTGAAAGCGCGCCGGTTCCGCTGGCATAGAGCATGTCGCCAATCGCGTAGCTGCTGAAGCTGGTTCCGCCCTTGGCCACAGCAACTGTGCTCAATGTCAGCGACAAGCTGACGTTTGCCGATCCGTTGAAGTTCTGCGCTGTTGCCGTGCCATCGCCGGTGATAGCGAAGGTGCGGGTGTTGGTCAGGGTGGCCGCGCTGCCGGTGATGCTCATCGCCAGGGCAGTGCAATCGGTCCATGTCGAGCCGTTGAGCCATTGCAGCTTGTAGTTTGCGCCAAGCGCGCTACTCAGCCAGCGCAGGCTATTCGCCGGCAGATTCGACGGATATGGCGAGCAGGCATTCGGATCAAGTCCGCGCGCCAGTTCATTGTCACGATCCTTGATCTCTGTCGGAAAATCCGTGTAGAGCGAGGAAGTGGTCGGTTTGCTCCAATCTGCCATGTCAGTAGCCCCTTACGACGTAGCTGAATCCATTAGCTACCTGCGTTCCCGCACTGTTGAATGTATAAACGTCGAACGAAAGCGGGTCCGGCGAATCGGTGAAGTTGTAGACGGTGTAAATCTTCGTCGTGCTGTTGCCGGCGGCCGTCAGCGTGATCGAATCGACATCGACAAACACTTTCTCGCCAGTACTGGTCTTGTCGGCGGTCAGGTAGATCGTCTTGCCACCGCTGGACAGCGAGGTATCCATGCCGCTGAACGTCTTGAGCTTGGCATCGAGCTTGATCGCAAGGCCGGTGATCTTGGCCACGGCCGCCAGCGTCGGCGCCGTCACGGTGATCTTGACCCGGATGTAGCGGAAGTTCGTCGCAAACGCCTGCTGCGTGTTGGTGTATGTCGTGGTCGATCCGCCGGTAAAGTTCGCCTGGTCGGATGTCGTGATGTCGCACTGGCTGGTCGGCGACCCGCCCAAGGCTGTGAGCAGGTAATCGACCGTGACTTTCATTGCGGCCAGCGTCGTGCCTACGTCGATCTCTTCCTGGTAGTAGCCAGTGCCGCCCGCGCTGACGGCCGGCTGGATGTAGTACGGATAGCTGGCGATCTGGTCAATCGGCTGGTCCCAGCCATTGCCGGTAAAGTGGGTCGCCCAGGTCTGCGTCGTGCTGATCGGCAGCACCAGGCCATCACCATCGTAGTAGGCGTTGCTCTTGACCGATGCCGTGACCTTGCCACCCGTTGAGTAGGTGCTGATGTTGTTCAGCGCCAGGACATAATCCGGAGGGGCGCTGAGCGTGACTGTGCGCGATGTCGGCGTGCCGTATTGCCCAGCAGAGTTGATCGCGGCAATCCAGTAGGTATAGGAACCGCCCGCCGTCTCGAAGATCGGCGTGAACAACCCCGTCTTGGTGCCGATGACCTCGCCACCAGCCCATGTCGTGCCGCGCCGCAGTTCATAAGTGACGATGGGCAACAGGCTGGCCGGCGCATCCCATGACATCAGGGCGTAATTGTCGATTGGCTCGGCCATGAAGTTCTGCACTTCGCCGGGCAAGGTGGCATCGACGGATACCGTTGCGGACGCACCGGCATTGCCGGCCGAATCCACGGCACGCACATAGAAGTTCTTGGCACCAGACCAGTCGGCCTTGTACGAAAACCGCGTCGTGTATTGCGAAGACAGCAGGTTATTCGCGGCTACCGAGTCCTTATAGATCTCGTAGTGATCGATCGGCAGCGATCCATTCGCCGGCTGGGTCAGATCTGGCCAGGTGATGACAGCATTCTCGCCCTCGAAGGCGATGGTAGCAGCCGGCGCAGAGGGGGCAGTGACAGTGACGACGTAGGTTGTCTCCGTGCTCTCGTTGCCGTTGATGTCAATCGCGCGAATGCGGAATGTCCGCGCGCCACCCCAATTCGCCGCAAAGCGATAGGAGTTAGCCGAAATGATCGCCAGATCGAAGATGTCCGGCGCGGCGTCGTAGCGGATGCGGTAGAACTGGACCGCCAGAGAAGATACCGGCGTTGGCCAGGAGAGTTCAACCATCTGGCCATAGAAACCATGGCTCATGGTCGTGGTGCTAGGCCCAACGGTAGCCGACGTGCCGGATACCGCGTTGAACGGACCGGGCAGGCCATTCTGCGCAATGTCGCGCAGCCAGTAGAACCATGTCGTCCCGGTCGTTGGCAGGCTATCGACGTAGGTATTCCCGGTCGTGGATCCGATCAGGACCGCCGTGGAAAGGTTGTTGCTGGTCGCGCGCCATACCTCGGTGAACAGGTACTGGTCGAACGTCGTCAGCGTCCAGGTCAGCAGGGTATTCGTTTTGTCGGAACCCACCACCAGCCCGGCCGGCGCTGGCGGCGCGGTATCGCTCGTTACCCAATCCGGAACGGAGAATTCAACAAGGTTCAGCAGCTCGGAAGCAGAATAGTAGGTGCCATCGATGGTCACACCCGCCTTGACACTCAACAGGCCGGCATCCACCATGTCCCGGAAGGTCATCGAGGCATCCAGCGGGTTTCCTCGCTGCGCAGCCGCAACCTCGACGTTCTGCTTGATCGCCTCAAGGAAGCGCCGCACGCCGGCATCGAGGCCGGCCGGCAGCGCCGGTATCGAGATCGGGCGGTAGCCGGCAGAAGCCATCAGACAAGCTCCTTCAGTTCGGCGATGGAATGCGCGACATGGACCTCGGCGACCTCGGCGGTACCGGAAAGCTCGACCTCGATGCTCTGGTAGCGAGATCCGCCCGTCAGCCGGAACGGCGCACGGCTTGCCACGGTTTGCGTGTGCTTGAGCACGCCATCACCGTAGAGCTTGAATGTCACCGGGTAGGCCGATGCAATGACCTGAGCACAGGAATAAATATCAGGGTAGGGCAGCAGGTTGAGGCGGCTCTTCCAGGTGTAAGTCATCTGCCCAGCGCCGGCATGCCACTTCACGATGTCCGTGCCGATTTGCAGGTAGAGCGAGTCATTCACCAGATCCGAATACCCGGCGCTCGCATAGGCGTCTAGCAGGGTGATGGCTGCATCTCCCTCGCGCGGCTCGAACACAAACCCACCCTGCACTGATCCGGTGTTGTAGAAGCCGATGTAGCGCCCATCATGTACATAGCCGCGAATCGAGGACGGTACAAGCGTCTGCCACTCGTCGCGCGTCATGAATGGGTCAGTCGCCACCGTGACGCTGCCATTGGCATCCACCATCACTAGGCCATCAGGCGAGGCGTACATCACGCCACCAGGAACGACGCACATCGAGCGCTTTGAGACGCAGGCTTGCGGATCCTGGAGCTTTTGCAGGGTCAGGGCGGAAGGGTCGGAGCCGTAAAGCAGGTAGGGCACGCCGGTTGTGCCGATGACCGCCATCGAGCCGAAAGATTTGGCCCCGACAATCGGGTAATCGCACGTCTGCCTGTAGGCGGGCGGGTAGGCATGCGGCAGGTACGCCTCGCTCGGGTAGATGTCGTAGCCATCCATGATGAGCGTGATGCCGTTCGCCATCTGGCAGATGCCGAATCCGGAGGCAGGGGGCGGATCGTAATTGACGGACGGGATGACTTCTTGCAGTTGCGTCCCTGTCTTGGTGTCACGATAAGTCGCGTTGCCAATCGGGATTTCATCGACGAACTGGAATTCCGTGGCCAGGCTGCCTGACAAGGTGCGGTAGATACGCTTGGCCGTGATGTTGCCGTAACCGGTCGGCGCGGTCGTGCCGAGATTGGACAGGTCGCAATAGCCGCCAGGCAGCACGTCGACCGTACTGGATACAGGAGACGGCGGGCCTTCCTCACCGTAGCTGGTGACGTAGGTGAACACATAGACGCGGGTTTCTGGAACCCCGGCGCCGCCGCCAGCAACACCGGCCGGCGTCAAGGTCGGCGCGGCCACGCCCAGCTTGTAGGAATTCCACGGATACGCGCCCGAGCCGCCCGTCAGCGCCAGGGAGTTGTTGGTATAGCGTGGCCCATCGGACGGATGGGTAAAGTAGGTACGCTCGGTCGCATCATTGGCCAGCGCGCCCTTGACGACATCGACATCGACCGGCCAGGCGAACCAGTATTGCGTGTCGTTCGGCAGATCGTGACCAAAGCGGTAGATGGTCGAAGGATCTCCGGCAGTCACGCCGGAGACGACCGTCAGCGGGTTATTCCACGGCTTGAGCGTGCGCGCAGCCAGCCGGACATTCTTGGCGATCTGCGCATTGCTCTGCGGCAGCTTGTACGGAGACAGCCGAGGCGCGATTCCGGAGAACTGGACGAACGAGATCACGCCCATTTATTCCCCCTGCGCTTTAGCCTGGATCAATCCGAGGAATGACTTGTAATGATCTGTTGCCAGCGCCTGATGCACCGCATGTTCGGCGTCCTTGGCATAGGCGCGGTACATCACATACTCATGCAGCGCCCGCGCGTAGGCATCATCGATCCCAATCACGCTGTCCGATCCGCCGCCATCGACGCCATTGATCGTCGCATCGGTCGGCGCAGCGGAATACTCCATTTCGACGTACAGGGCAGAGGCCGGCGCAATCGGCTGCACATAGAACACGCGCGGCGCATCCGGCTTGTAGAAGTATCCATCGACTTCCGCACCAGCATTCGTGGTCGAGCGCCAGGTCAGATCAAAGCGGTCGAGCGCATCGCCGTCGATCTCGCGGATAAACTTCCCGTTCGATGTCCCTGCCGCGCCACGGTTACGGATCAAACGCATAAAGGCGTAGCCGTCCGCAGGAATCGACTGCTGCGCCGAGGCCGGCGTCAGTTGCACAGCGGCAATCTTGGTGTTGGCGTTCGGCTTGAGGATGACGGTCTCGCGTTGGCCGGCGTTGAGCCAGCCAAGCAATTCGGACTTCGACCAGAAGGCATTGCCGGTATCTTGCAGATCCTTGGCAACGTCAGTAACGATAGTGGCGGCGAGAATGGTCGGCACTAGACGAAGCCTCCATTAAACCTGGGGCGGGCCCGGGTGAATCCGTTGGCAGCCGCGCCAATGGCCTTACCGATGGCCGCCTCGAAGGTACTGAGATTCAACGCCACGCGCTCAGGGTCAGCCCACGGAACATCCTTCATGGCCATCATCTTGGCCTTGCATCCGGCCGCAAGCGCCAGGCGATACTGGCTGTAGAACCAGTCATCCACCCCGGTAGCCGTAAGCGCCGGCCGGATGGATGCCTTGATCTTGAGCGCATCGGTCGCTGCATCGGCCGGTGCCGGCACAAGCATGATGGCGTCCGTTGCCTGGTGCGTGAAGTGCTCTGGCGTCCCTGTCTCGGCCATCCAGTCACCGAACTTGTCCTTGAGGTAGCCAGGTGACTTCGGCGTGATCTCTTCACCGATGAACCAGGCCGAGACAACATCGACAAGCTCGGTACCGGCAGGCATAACCAGCGGATAGCTCATCTGCTCGGCAACGGCATCGATCAGGGCCAGGTCAGCGACATACGCCTTGCTGCGCTCGCAGAAATCGATGGTGACATTGCGCAGCCAGTGATCCACCATCGGGAGCGGCGCCCCCGGCAGTTCCGGCAAGACATCCGGATAGAACGCGCTCCACAACTTCATGGCGGATTACTTGGCTTTTTTCTTGGTGGCCTTCGTCACTGCCGGCGCTTCGATGTCGGCCTCGTCACCCTGCCGCTCAGAAACCGCAGCAATGCCAGCCTCGATGTCGGCCTCGTCAGCCGGGTAGAAATTCCCGGTATCGAGCAGAAAGCCAACATCATCATCGGCAACCTCGGCAACCAGAACCCCGCCTTCGTCAGCGACAAACTTGTATTCCGCAGGGCCAACCTTGGCGGTAACAGTTCCGTCCTTGCGCGGCTTGATGTCAGTGGTCAGTTTCATGATTCATCCTTGTCAAAAGGAAGGGGGCCAGTTAAGCCCCCTTCAAGCTCCCCTTTCGGAGAAACACCCACAGGAGGAAGTGGATTCCTTAAGCCTGACGGTAGAGCAGCGTCAGGCCGAGTTCGCCGGCCGCGCCAGTTGCCGCAGCAGTAGTCGACTTGGCAACGATGTAGCGGTCATAGCTGACAGGCGTCACGCGCGACATGGCCTTGCTGAAGAACTGCGCCTGGCCGCCTGCTTGCGAGGTCGTGATACCGGTTGCCCAGGCAGCGCCACCGTCCGCTGTTGCGGTCGAGATGTCGGTCGGGGTAACACCCTGCACGCCATTGGAATTAACAGCGGCATTGGAAACACCGAACGCCCACTGAATCGTCGGCGTACCGTTGGTATCCAGGTCGTCAGAATCGACGATCAGGCCAACAGGAACGCAGCCAGCCGGCAGGATGGCGATGTTGTCCAGTGCGTTCAGGGCCATCTCTCCAGCAGCGACAGCTTGCGCAAATCGCGTAGCGATCAGGCCAACGTCACATTCAGTCGGGATAGCCTTGCGGCCGGCGATGTAGTCGTTTTTGGTTGCGAAAGTCATGGCATAAGCTCCTTGTCAGTTCCGCTTAACGCGATGCGCAAGCGGTGTCGATGGCCATCACGCCGAAGTCCTGCGCGCCGGCTGCTTCGGTCGTGTAAGTGACCTTCTTGCAGCCAAATATCGCCGAGGACGTGATGACAACCTGGTTGTTGTTGTCGCGCGACTCTTCGTTCCAGTCGAAGCGCATGTTGGTGCCCGGAGAACCGAAGGCGACCACCATGGCCTGCGCGCCCATGAACAGGCCGCGAGCCGCTTCGACGTTGGCACCAGAACCGGCCGTGTTGAAACGAATCACGTTCTTGTGGCTGTGCAGGATCACATTGCGGTGCATACCCATGTTCTTCTTGAACAGGGGAGAGCTCTTGCCTTCGGCACCAGCGGCAGCCTTTTGCAGGTCCATCCAGTCGCCGGTCGCAGTGCTCTTGCGCAGATCGTCTTCCTGCCAGGTGTGCATCACCATGACGAAAACCTCTTCGCCATCGATCTTGCACGGCTGCATGACCGGAATACCGGAAACGCCGCCGCCTTGCACCGTGGCACGGTTGAGCGCATCGGTGATCTTGCCGAGCGTCAAGGTATCGGCAGAATCGATGTTGTTGAACGCCGTCGCATTGCCACCGTAGAGGCGATGGCTGTCATCCGGAGTGACCAAAGAGTTATTGGCGCGGCCGGCGTAGCTGGTCGAAACCAGGAAGTTCGGGTTGATACCGCGTGCGCCCGAGCCGTAGATGAACAGAAGTTCATCGAACAGGCGAGCCCACCAGGACGACTGCTGGCGCTTGGCCTTCTCACGCAGGTTGTGCAGGGTGCGCTTGCGCGTCATCCGGCCACCGGTATTCACGCCGCAGCGTGCCTGATCGATATAGACCGAATCGGTGTAGAAGCGCTGCTTCTCTTCCTTGCCTTCGAGGGTGTCATCACCTTCGACCGGGGCCATGGTCAGTTCGGCGAGCAGATCGTATTTGATCTCTTCGCCAGCATCCGACTCAAGTTCGGTGAGGATTTGGACGGGTACTTCAGCTTCCGCGCCACGCGACATGAAACGGGAGTTGAAGTACGACTTGGCCGAAGTGTCCAGGGCCAGATTACCCGACCACTTCTTTACTGCGCGGGGATCATTTACCCCGATGATCGTGCGTGCCATGAGAGGCTCCTTGGTTAAGTTGAATCAACCAAGGCACACTCCTGCGCGCCCTGCTTTATTGCTGTTACGCCCACATCGTGCCACGCATGGCACGAGGCAGAACGTGTTATTTCACAGAATTTCTACTTCCAAAAGCTCCATGAAATTCCTGGCTGGCCGCGTCATAAGCTTTTGCGGCCTCATGTTCAGTTGCAAATTGCCCGAGATGTTTGCGACCGTGATCTGTCCGGATAGAAGCCAGCCAAGGGCGGCTTTTGTGGCGCTTGTCGAAACAAACCCCCTTGAACCTTGACGCCGTTGGTTTTTTCTGTTTCTGGCGATTCCTGGCGTTCTGCGTGACATTGACGATTCGCAAGTTTTCTCGTCTGTTGTCGAGAGTATCGCCGTTTATGTGGTCGACTATCTGCCCACTCGCCGCCACAGCAATCAACCGATGAAGATATTGCTCACGCTTGTACTTTCCGTATAGAGGCGGCCTTACCACATACCATTTCCGACACTTGGCGTAGTAGCGCCACTTTGTATCGGTTACAAGCGATACATCACAGTCATCAATAATGACTGTATGCCCGCTGGCTATCTGAATTTCCGCCATCGCATTCCTCCCGCTCAATTTTTACGTCTCGTGGCGCCGTCACCCGCAATCTGGCCAGCTTGCCGCTCTTGTCCAGCAGTTCGACGACAATGCGGCGCCCGTCGAGCAACAAGTGCTCTCCGGGCCGCACGTCGATGGTCAGTTGCGAAATGGCCGAAGGCATCACGCCGTCGCCAGATACCGGTCGCGCTGGGCCGGCGTCATCTTGGCCAGCGCAGTCTCGTAGGCCAGGCCGTCGAGCTTGTCGAGATCGGCGAACTCGTCGCCCACATCGCCAGGACCATCACCACCAGGCACATTGGCCAGGGATGCCGGGAGCTTGCTGGTATCCGGCTTGCGCGCCTTCGGCTTTTCTGTCGGCTTGTCTTCCTTCGTCACCTCTTTCTTGCCGACGCCTAGCTCAGTCTTGACCTGCTTGTGCGCCTCTTTGAGGAACCACGACATCGGCTTGTCGTTGTTCTCGTCCTTCGCGGCAAGATCCTTGAGGGCTTTATCGAGTGCGGCGCCAAGCAGCGGCTTACTGTAGTCGATCCCATCGCTGGCCTTCGCATCGCGCATGAGAGCCCGGACCTTGCGCTGCCATGTCTGCGCAGCGTTCTGCTCCTTCATCTCCTGGGCAATCTCGGCCTTTGTGGCAATCCTGCCCAACTTCTCACGCTCACTGGCCAGCGACTTGTTTTCGGAGAGGAATTCATCAGCCTCGATCTCGCCGGCCTTGAACTTCTTGGCAAGCTCGGCTTCGCGGTCATCAAGCGCCTTCACCTGATCGTCGAAGTCATCAGGCAATTTCACCTGATAGCGCGAATTGACCTCTTCCAGGTCTTCGTCATCGTCGCCATCATCCGCTTCGGTAGTCTCGGCAGACTCATCGACCTTTGCCTCTTCAGCTTTCTTGGCGGGAGCGGCAGCCTTCTTTTCCTCGGCACCTTCTTCGCCTTCGCCTTCGGTGCCTTCGTCGTCGGCATCGAGGTCTTCGTCGTCCTCGTCATCATCACCTTCATCGTCGCCGGCAATGTCTTCGAGGGCGGCTTTTTCTTCCGGGCTTAGATCGTCATCTTCGATGGCGGCGCGTTCTTCCTCGGTCAGATTGGCCAGGGCGGCGTCACGGTCATACTCTTGGGCTTCTTGCTTGCTCATGTGCAGAACTCCTGCTCTTGGTTGTGGATGGATTACTCAGCTTCACTCGCCTCGCCCAGGACGGACGCGACGGTTTCGAGCTTCTTGCGGGCCAGCGCCTTGACCTTCGCCATGCGCTTCGAGTCGGCCTGGATTTCCTTGGCACGCATCAGCGTGCGCATGTCATCCTCGACCTGCCATTCCTCGTCAGGCTTGATTGACACCAGCCCTCGTGATTTCTTTGCCATTGCGAATCTCCTTGTCCTAGTCGTCGGCCTCGTCGATCAGCAATGCCAGGGCCGCCAGAATCAGCGGGTTCCCAATGACATCGGCTACGCGAGTGGGGGGCACTGTGCCACGCATGGTCGGAGGCAAAATAGCGTCAGGAACGGCCATATCCGAGCGCAGAGCAATGGTTCTGGCGCCGCGCATGTCATCGGCGATCTGAACCTTGATCTCGCGAAGTTGATCCAGGTACTCGTAGTGCTCACGAATGATGCGGTCGCGCTCGGCGGCTGACTCTCCGCCACCCACATAGCGAGCATCCGGCAGACGATCCACACGCAAATGCTCGGCCACCGTGCCACTGGCCAGCCCGGAATAACTGACCAGGCAGCCCGCCATCGTCGTCCCGCTGCCAATGGCCAGCAGCATCGCCCCGACCGTCGCACCAGACAGCCCGGAAAGCTGCTTGAGGCGATCACCAACCGTCAGACTCATGGCACGATAGCGACATTCACGACTTCATTGGCAATCATGGCCGCGCTTGGAATCGCCGCGATGATCTCGGCCGCTGTGCCAGTAATCGCGTAGGAACTCGCCACCGTCGCTACGAACGGCTTGGCGTTGTAGGTCATGAAGATGGTGCTGTGCGTCGTGTTGTACGGAATCGAGAAGTCCGAGCGGTAGTAATTGATTTCGTTATCCGTGAAGACGTACTGGCCCGCCGAAGGCTTGTCGATCAGCACGTCGACAATCGCCACGTTCTGGCGGATCTGGTTCAGATCGAGAAGATCCCAGGCACCGTAGAAGGCATCGAGGCCAGCCGGCAGCGTCATCAGGTGCTGCGTCCATGCGCCCAGGGCTTTCTTCAATCCTGTGCCGGCGCCACCGCCGATGTCGATTTCCAGATTGACGCCATCCATCGTGAATGGTCCGCCGTTCGCCTGGTCGTAGGTCGAGCCATTCAGCCCCCAGGCGGCATAGATCGGATGCAGCGTCATCGAGCCGACGAAAGCCAGACCGGAGGCCGTCATCGTTCCCTGCAACTCGCCCGCGTAGTATTCCTTGTGGCCAAAGCGCAGGCGCAAGCTGTCACCCACGGCCACATCGGCATGCGGCAGGGTGATGGACCAGACATAGCCGCCAGCACCAGACACGGATTGCGTATCGATCAGCGCGCCGGCATTGCTGTCGTTGTAGAGCAGGACGGTCGTGCCGTTGAGCGCACCCGCCCAGGTAATCGGCGCGGTGACGGGTGGCGTGTAGGGGTTGCTGCCAGAGTCATCATTGAACAGGTTGAAATCCGGGTGCGGCGTCACGCCATCGGCTTTGACCACGCGCACGCCAGCCGGCGTGAGGTAGGCATCACCGTAGAAATTGCCCGTCACCGTCTTGAACTTGTCGCCGTTCGGGCGCACCAAGTCAGACCAGTTGAACTGGTTTTCCGCACGCACCGCCTGCATGATCTGGAGTCCGGAATGCGTATCTGTCGTGTCTTTGATCGTGGTCGAGAAGTACGAGCCATTCCAAAGGACAGGTGTCGGCTCTGGCGTTACCGTGACCGTCGCATCCGTCGCGCCGGCCGCGATGCCGTTCGGAATCGGCGTCAGGCCGAACACATAAAGCTGATCTTCGAGCGTGCCATAGATGTCCTGCGCAACCGCCTCGGCCTGGTCGTGGCCGGCGGCCTGCACCTTGAGCACCAGCCAGTCCCGGTAGTCGAAGCCACCGACCCCGGCCTGGTAGATCTTCACAAGTTGGTCAATGTTGCCGGTCGTCAAAGCATTGGTCGTGCCTAGGCCATCTTCCTGCTGGTAGCGCACCTGGAAGCCGGCCGGCACACCTGCCGACAGGATCGCCGCCCAAATGTCTGTGGTCGCGCCTGCTGAGTAATACTGCATGCCGTCGCGCGACAGGTAGTTGATACTCGTCTGCCCGTCCCATGTCCAGTCGATGAAGCGGAAACTGTTGGGGCCGTTCGGCACCATCGGGAAGTCGATGTTACGCAGCGCCGAATTGCTGATCCACTGCTCGATCATGTACGAGTAGAAGTTCTGCAAGGTGCTGGCCGTTGTCAGGCCAAACTTGAGTGTGCCGGTATTCGCCGTGCAGTTTGTTCCAATGGTCAGCCCTGATGATCCACCAATCGGATAGGCGCGGTCGATCTTCTGCTGCGGGTCAATGGTGATCGAAGCTGTTGGCGATGCTCCGCTGCCGCGCACCGGCAGATAGCCAGCCTTCATTATCGTGTAGTCGTAAGCGCCGGTCGCGCCAGACCACACCGCACTTGTGCCACTGCTGGCGACGTTCAGTAGTTCGGTTGTCGTTCCATCAGCAAAAACGATTACCTGCGTACCTGCGACCAACGGGCCGAAGGTGACATCGACCGTAGGAACGTCCCACGAAATCGTGCAACCGTTCGGGTTATAGACATCAGGCTGTGTCTGTCCAACGGCCAGCTTAATCGTTACCGCTCCTGATGCGGCACTGATGTAAAGCTCATTGGTGTAGCCGGAGAACGTGGTGTCTGTGAAGTCATAGAACCCTGCGGTGCGAAGCTCAACCGCGTAAGTCTCGCCGCCTTTGACGAATGTGGAATTCACCGCGCCGGATGGGTGGTCAATGTCCGCGCCACCATTAAGCAGCAAATAAGCGCCACTTGTCAGCGCACACGCAGAGAACGCGGCCTTGTCAATCAGCCGCGTCTTGCCATCGACGGTATAACATCCGGAAAAACTTGCGCTCACACAGGCAAAATCAGCATGCCAGATTACGTCAGCGCCGATGAACGATGCGCCGACAAACGTATGGGAACATGAACCACTTGCTGCCGCATCAATAGCCCATGTCTGCCGCACGTTGAAGCGCACGATACCGGATGAGAAATCCATCGTGCAGCTTGCGCTTGGCTTGATGGAGTAGGTTTGAGTCTGCGCAGGAATGCGGACATCGGTATTACTTGCCGGTGCGTTCTCAATGCTTCCGCCAGTCAGCTTGAAGTAGGTTGGCGTTGATCCGTTGCCTATTTGGAATCCAGCATACGATAGAAGTTGACCAGACCCTTGCTGCGATGAGTATTTCGGGATAGCAACGTCACTACGATAGATGCTGCCAATGGTGAGCGGTGAAAGCGGCTTTCCTGCTGAACCACCAACAAGAACCCATCCATCTATTACTTGAAGTTCTTGACACGCCCACACCAATCCGTAGGTGTCTGCGGTAACACGATCCACCAATATGCCGGCATAACGGATACTTGCCCAATCTGCCGCGCCGCCACTGCCTGTGTCTGTTGGCGTTACGGAGTGGTCTATCATGCAGACCATTTGCGTTTGGTACAGCAGATCGGCAAACCGGCGCAGGTTATATAGACTCACACGACCAGATGAATCGACCATTACCAGCGACATGCCTTTGGTGCCAACCTTGGTGCTGGGCAGCACGTCATTCACATACTTGATGCCGATGACCCTGCCGGAGAAATCGGGGAAGGTGTAGCTGTCCATGCGCCCAACCAGCACAGGAGAACCCGTACCCATTGTTGAATCATTCAGCTTATGGTGCTGGAACAGCGACCCGAATACTGTCGTTCGATATTGCTCGATAACAGCGGTAAAAGTTGATGCCAGCGTGCATCCGTCTATCGTGATATTGCCAGTCGCAGTTTGCGGCGCAACCCACGTTGCGTTATCTGACACACCCATGTACGCCCGCAGCAGCAGCGCACCCGACTTGCAGTAAGGCTCTATTTCTGTGGTGGCAGCATCATTGATGGCTATGACGTAGCTGGTTCCACCCTTTGCCATGTTGATATAGAACGATGGTGAATTCCCGCCTGTCGCTACGTTCGCACCATAGAACAACGTCCCGCATTGCGGGTTGCTTGTGGTCACATACCATGAGTCAAGAAACTTTCCATACTGCATGGGAACATACGGCATCGCCCCCCATGAGTAGGATGAGTTGTAACTAGAGACAGAATAAAAGAGCAATGCGCCAGTAGGAGCGGCGCACACTGGCGCATCAATGCGGAAATTTGTGTCGGTATAAGCGGTGGGCTTTCCGCTGACCAATGCTCCGTTAGAGTTCCATGCGCTGATAGGGGTTGTCGCGTGTGCGCCACGAACGGAACATATTGTGACGCGCCACGCCCCGCTCGATGTGTTCGCGGTGAATGTCGGGTTTGTCTCACTTGAGGATGCGGCAACCTTAAAAAACCACCCCTCTTGCATATAGCCAAGCAAGTTCTCGGTGAAGTCTGTACCGCCGACCTGTTGCCATCCAGACGTTGAGCATGACAGGTTGGTGTTGTACCAGCCGTGGCAAACATAGGCCAGCAGAAGATCGCCAGACTGGTACTCAAGGTCTGTCAGCGCGCAAGTTTGCGAACCGGATGTATTGGTGTCGCTAACAAAAGTGACTTTATCGACTAGGCGAGACATTTACTTCGCCACCTGGGCAACCATCCAGACCAGCAGGCCGCCAGCGATCACACTGCCGGCATGACTCGCGCCGCCTTCGAGGAATTTCTGCCAGATGGATTTCTTCGCCTTGTTGGCCTCGTATTCCTGAATCATCTTCTGCTTCGCCCAATCGCAGACCGGCGAGCGCTCGATCTCGGCTTTCATCTGCGCTTCGATCCAGTCGTGGTGTTTGTGGTGCGATGGTTCGTGGCCGTTCAGCACCTTGTCACGCAGCGACTTTTCATCCTGCAAGAATGAATCGATCTTGCCGCCGATCTCTTCCAGCACGCCGAGCATAAGCAGCAACAGCGTCTTGGTTTCAGGCGTGTCTGTTTTGGCGATGGCAGCCAGGATTTCGGAACGGACGTTGAAACTCATTTAAGCCTCACCAGGCAAGAAGCACGACGGGAACGCAAACGCAGGGCGTTGCAGTAGGAGCGGAGGATTCCTGATCGCATGTCAGTCCTTCCCGCCTGTTGCGCGATGCAGATCATCGGTCAGCTTCTTTACCTGCTCGATCCAGATGACGTTGCCGTGTCCGGCGTTGATGCGGTCCTCGCATTCTTCTGCGGTAATAGTTCGGGCGGTACCAGATCCTTGTTCGCCGGCTGAAAGTCCCGGTATTCCTTCGGGAGCCTCGGGTACGGCGGGCACTGCTCCCGGACAACGAACGGGCTGCACCCTGACGATGCGAGGGCGACGGCCAAGCTCATCAAGAGCAGCCGCCAAGTCGATAACGGCGCGATCTGCGACCGCTTTGGCTTCGCGCTGCTTGCGCTCGTTCTCGGCCTGTAACACGCCCATCTCTGTTTCCACTTTGGTACGAAACTCATAGTATTTCTCCACGCCAGAAGTCCAGCCTCGCCAGTAGCCAAGGCCAAAAGACGCGGCGATGACAATGCCCGCCGCGAGTAAGAAGTACGGATTCGGCATCCCCGGCAACAGGAAACCGCGCTGGTATCTCTCAATCATTCGGATCGCTCCCTTCGCCCCATGGACGCGGGCGCTCATGGTAAAAGTGACATGAATCTCCGGTATCAGCCGGGCTTATGTGCTGCTGGTGCAATGACTCGACCGTGCGGCGCCACAGGTAGCAACTGCTTTTATAGATGCACGTCACCGAGACGCAGACTTTTTCCAGGCTCATGAAATCCCCTTGAGGCACAGATCACGCTCGGCATTGCGGCGCTTGGTCAGGCCGGGTAGCTCGACCAGCACGCCAGCCACGCGCGCCTTGTTCCAACGTGGAAGCTGGTTACATGCGGCTGCCAGATCGCCGGCCTTGAGGTACTTGCTTGCCGTGCTGGGCCCACAAGCGATAGTCGGCCCAAGGTTGTAGGCAGCATCCCCGAACGCAGCCAGGACGTTTTCAGGAAGGTTTGGCGCGCATCGGTCGACGGAGGTGATCGCTTCCATCATGTCGGCATCGAGGCGGGCCTTGCACTCTTCCAGGCTGTAACGCTTGCCGCGCTCGACATTGGTCGTTGAGCCGTAGCACACAGTCAAGATGCCGGGCGGGTCGTAATAGGCCACCTGGCGCAAGCCTTCGGCCGGGATGGCGATGGCCGCAGCAATGGCCGCAGCCACAGATAGACGTTTATTGCGCGGCTGCATCTTTGCTCCACACCTTCTGCGCCACGTTGCCGGCGATATAAACGCCGACCGTGGCAATAATCAGCGCCTTGTAAGTGCCGGCATCGATAGCCTGCTCCATCAGCAGCCAGGCATTGACCACCAGCGAGGCGAAGGCAAGGATGAACTTGCGCGAGCCGTACCTAGTCATCGCTCATTTCCTTCTGCGCGACCAGCCTGGCGATGAATCCGCCAGCGATGGCCAACATCGAGAGCCCGGCAAAGATGTTGCGCGGGATGGCTTCTGAGTACAGCGGCAGAATGACCTCGCAGCCGGACAAGAGCCCGGCCAACAGCATCAGCCGGATCGACCAGGCTTTCTTGAGGATCCGCTTCCAGTTCGGCGCGAGCATCATTTATCCCCGCCGTCCTGCTTGATCGTGCCTGTCACTTTCTGGTCGCCGGCCTGTAGGGTGATGGTCTTGCTACCTGCCGGATTCTTGGCGTCGACCTGAATGGCGCCGGCCTCGAAGTTGATCGTGACGGGGGCAGCAGCAGGAACATCCGCTTTAACCGGCTTTTCGGATGTCTGCCTGACTGCCTGGCCGACCTTTTCCACTTCTCCGCTGACCTTCTCGGCCGCTTTGACGGCCTGCTCGGCAACCTTGCCGGCATCCTCGGCGGCTTTCTGCGCATCCTCGGCGCCCTTGCCAACCTGTTCCGCCGTCTTCGCAGCAGCCTCGGCAGCACGAGCGGCTTCCTGCGCCTGCTTGCCGACTTCGCCAATAGACTTGTTCATGTCTTCTAGGCGGGCCATCAGCGCGTCGATCTGCTTGGCGGCTGACGCCTGGATCTCGGCCACGCGCTCTTTGCTGGCGGCATCGATACGCGCCGCCTCGATCTTCACGTCGGCATCGCGATTGATAGCCATCGTCTTGTTGGCCGCGTCCATCTGTACCTTGCGAAGCTGCTCGGCCATGGCTTCCAGCTTGCCGGCTGCCTGCTCCTGTATCTGCCGGAGTGCCTGCTCATAGGCCGGGTCCATGCCATCACCACCCTGGGCCTCGGACATGATCTTGGATGCCTCGGCATTCAGCTTCTGTACCTTGGCGCGCTGCTCTTCCAGTGCCAGTGCGGCGGCTTCACGTTGCATTTGCAGGGCTTCGGCCTGGGCTTGCATCTGCTGCTCGGCCTGCATGGCTTCTTCCGGCGTCATCGGCTTGTTCGGATCGCGCTCGCCAGTGATGCGGCGGAAGGCATCCGAGATTTCGTCCTTGTTCGGCAGGTCCGAGAACTCCATGGCGATGATGAACAGGCGCAAGGCAACCTCGGGCGGCAAGCGCTGTGCCATGGCGGTAATGCCATCGAACATCACCTGGCGCAGCGTGCCGGCGTAATCCTGCTCGGCAACCACGAAGTCCGCCATGCTCGATGTAATGTCGTTGATGAAGCGCACCGAACCGTCCGGCTGCATCTCTGGCTGATTGACCTTGATCCATTCCAGGGCGCCGCGCGTGCCCGTCAGGCGCACCACCTTTGCCTCGGTGTAGAACTGCTCGACCAGGGATAGTTGCTTTTCGCCCTGCGTTTGGACGGCATAGCGCAGGTTGTCGAACGGCTCTGTGGTCGAAACCGATCCCTGCATCTGGCGGGCTTTGATCGCCTCTCCGGAGACGGCATTGGTCGCCCGGCCAAGGTTCTCGTTATTGACGCCGACCGACTTCTGGATGCTCTGTGCGTCGAGCGTCATCATCTGGATCTGTCCGGTCGCCGCGTCAGTATCGCGACGGATCTCGAACTGCTTTCCTGGATTCTTCTCCAGGTAGCCATCTGGACGGTCAGCCTCGTCACGCGCCACGTTCGGATCATCCACCGCGCCCTTGTCGGCAATGATCTGGTTCGTGTTGAGCATGAACAGCGCTTTCGATGCGCGCTTGTTCAGATCCTGCTGGATGTCGCGCACCCGGCGAATTGCCCCATACGGCAGCCGGTCACGCCCGCGCCGGTAGCACCAGATCGGCGTCAGGCTGTAGCGGTTGTGGCGGTAGATCGATGGAGACATGGCCAGCATGTCCGCCTCGGTGAATACGGCAATGTGCGTGCGCATCACCGTCTTATCAACAATCGTGGCCGGATTGACGGCAAGATGCTGCGCCAGCGCCATATCGATGTCGTTGAAGTACGCGCCCTTCATCGGGCCATCGGCAACGATCTTCACCTTGGCCGGCATGCGGAACTGCGCCTCGATCAAGCGAATGCGACGGCGCGAAGCCTCACCATAGACGCCGGCCCCGGCAGCGTACAGCGTGCCGCTTTGCGCGACAGGCTCGCCGAGATACCAATCCTGATCGACATCGCCCTCGGTCGCGGAGCCGGCATCGATCACCGAACGGCGGATCTGCTCGCGCCGTTGCGGGAACATCAGTTCGGCAATGTCGGCATCCACCCAGCGCCAGCGGAAGACATAGCGGCAATCGGACAGGTCAAGCTCATAGCCGGAAGAGTCCCACAGCACATTGCGCCAGTCCTCGTACCTCGAGTAGAGAATGTCCTGCGTCGGATCGTCGCGGGCGCCATCATCAACCCAGCCAACACCCACTTTGGCGGCATCGGCAAAGGCACGCGAACGGGCGAACGGCACGCGGTTCAAGTCCGAGACGAACTTGAGCACCTTGGTTTTAACGTCCGCGACCTCGACATCATCCTCGGCGCGCGGCAACACCTTCCAATCGACGCGGGTCCGGCGCTCTGTGCCGATCAGCCAATCGACCATCGGCGCGACCTCGTTGAACACCAGGGGAACCTGGCCGCGCCCGGAAAGAACCTCGGCATCCTCTGCGTCCCACTGCTCGCCGTCGTAGAAGTCCGCATCGAGGGCCATCTGCATGCGGTTTTCCGCCTGCTTGGTACGCTCGAAGTAGAACCAATCGAGCAGCTTGCGATGGTGCTTGCGCGCATCCACGCCGTCCAGAGGATGGGAATCCCGCTTGGCCAGCGCATTCGACGCATGAACCTCGTCGATCAGATCGGACGTGTAATCGCCCGGCGCGCGTCGGCTGATGCCTATCTCGAATGGGTCAGCCATAACTGGCACCCTCTTCTCGCTCGACGCGGATTTCCTCGCCAGCCATCAACTTGCCATCGGCGTACATGCGCATTTCGCCCAGGCTGGGGGTCAGCAGCTTGTTATCCGGCGCGCTTGGCATCTCGATCAAGTCGGGCAGGCCGTCATGGATGACGCTGGCCAGCTTGAACCAGTTATTCGGGCTGGGCTCCATGCCGAGCACTTCGGCCGCCACCATGCACTGCTTCTTGAGGTAGTCCTTGTTGTCGTACTTGTAGGCCGCCGATTCAAGGACGATGTACCAGGATGCGTTCTTGCGATAGGCCGGAATCAGCACCATCGCCCGCTCATCATTTACCCAGGTATAGATGACGACCAGATCGCCGAGAGTGCGATGCAGGTACGCCTTGTTCAGGTCAAGAGATAGTCTGCCCATGTGCCGGCTCCGGATGGAATGCCGGCATTACGCCACGCATGGCAGGAGGCTCGAACGCTCAGAACCTCACAAAATCAACACCGCGCGCCGCGAAATCGGATACCTGCATGGTGATCCTGATCGCCTTGACGGCATCCGCACCAGCCATCAACGCACCCAGCGCGATCTCCTGGCCGGCGCCGTGCGCATGGATCTTCCCCTCGTAGGGTACATAGACCAGGCGCGAACTCAACCGCCAGATGCGCCGCTTTTCGTCGATCACCACCATGACATCCCGGTTCAGGTCGTCATCGAGGCAGCGCCCCGGATGATCGCCACCGCGCAGCCAGCGCAGACATTGCGTAGCGAACACGGCATCGCCGGCCATGGCCACCAGGAAGCGCCGGCCATCCGGCGCCGTGATCTTGTAAGTCTTCCTTACCGGTTGATGCAGCCCGCCCGACCACGAGCCTTTATCGGCAGCCAGTGTTGTTCCGTCCCAGGCTATTGTCGTCATCGCGCCAGCCCCGATCCCCTGCGTTTTAATGTCTTTTGCGCCGGCCGGTTGCCGAGATACTGACCAGATTCCAGCGCCTGACCGAACTGGCGGAACGCATCGGCCGAGTGCTCGCAGCCGTTGGCCTCGGGCTCGACAGCCCATGCACCCATCGATTTGTTCCAGCGCCGCTTGAAGCCGGCCAGCTTGCGCAGGCCATCCGCGCATCCGGTTTCGTCAAACCAGCACGAGGCGAACGCCTTGCGCGTCTGCTGGATGCCGACCTGCTCATCCAGGATGCGATCCACGATCACGATGTTCTGCATCCCCAGGTCGCGCAGCATGTCCTCGATGGACTTGTTCGAGTCCGAAAGCCGCTTGTGCGCGCAGTCGTGCGGCAGGTAGTGATGCCCGAAGATCAGGCCGGTATCCTGCAAATACTTCCAGTAGTGGCCGAGCGTTTCCCCGCTCGCCTCGTAGTGCAGCACCCAACGGTATTCGAGTCCGACCTGTTGCAGGAACCAGATCGCCGTCGAATCCGAGCGGCCCACGTCCCAAAACGTGTCTGTCGGCACATCGAGGCGAGGAACACGGCAGACGCGCGCCTGTTTCCTGGCGTCAGCCAGTTGCGTTGCGTAGTAGCAGCCCTCGGTCGATACCTGGAAGGCTTCTTCCGGCGTGCCAGGGTATTCCTGCCACATCTTCGACTCGTCGCCGGAAAAGTCCGCATCGCGCACCGCCACATACCACCACTTCTGCCCGTCCGTCAGCGTCTGGCCGATCTTGCCTTCGAGCTCGTGGAAATACTTGCGATCCTTCTCCGTCAGTTCGACCGGCGTATCCAGGCTGTAGCTTTCCTCGGCCCACCAGGGGAAGAAATGTAGCTTGTAGTCGCGCGCCGTCAGCGCCTTTCCCTGCTGCTCGAACGCCAGCGCCCGCTGCACCATCTTGTAGAACTCGCCGTCCTGCCCCTCAGCCGTCGATTCGATGATGACAACGCCAGACTGAGGCACGGCCGGCAGCGAGCCGGTAACGACCTCCTTCGCCTTGTCAGGGTACTTGGCGCAGATCTTCCCGAACTCCGAGACATGCAGCCGGTGAATCGTTCCGGAGCGCATCGAGGTAGCCACCCGCACACTGCTATTGTTGTGGCCGAACACCAGTTCGACCGCCGAATCCCTGGCCAGCGGGAACATGGCATGCAGAATCCCGGTAATACTAAGGTTTTCCCCGATATGGTCATAGGCATACTTCACCTTGTCCCGGAAGATGACCTCGGCAGCGCCCTTGTCCTGGGCGACGATGCCGCAACGCATGTTCTCGTTGAACAGCGCGGTATCCAGCCAGACGATTGCCACCAGCGTCGTGAAACCTAGCTGGCGAGCCTTGAGGATCAGGTTGCGACTGTGCAGCCGTTCGATCAAACGGCGCTGGGCGCGGTTCGGCGTGAAGTCGAGCGCCAAGTCCTGCTCGCCGTCCTCGCCCTTAATCATGATCTTGTAGAGGTTGCAGATCCTCCACATCGGGTCGCGCAGCTTGGCGACCAGATCAGGATCGAACTCAGCCGCCACTCTTCACCGGACCAATCGACGCCCCCTGAATGGCCCTGGCAAGCTCAACCATCGGGTCGGTCTTCTGCTCGTTGTCCTTCTTGAACAGGCCAACGATCTTCGCCCCGCGCTCAAGCGCGCTGTTCTTGTCCCAAAACTTGTACTCGATGCGCCCATACTCATCGATCTTGAACGACGCAATGGCGGCCTCCGTCTCCGGATCCAACTCGTGCGGCAGCTTCACCCGGCCGTCAGGGTGCATGATCCCGCTGATCCTAGACTTAGCCAGGCGCAGATTCTCCCGAACGATCAACGCAGCTTCATCCACAACCTTTTCAGCGATGGCTGTGGATAACTCTTTGACCCTTGCAGAAACCTTGCTATTCGTCATCATCCTGCTGGCGGCCTGCCAAACAGTTTCATCCTTCCAACTTGCGGACTTCGGATACGCCGCCCGGTACGCATCAGCCTGGCTCAACCCGGACGCGACGCCCTGGGCGAACTTCTCCTGCTGCGGAGTCAGGCCGTGTTCGTTTTTCATCTCAGAACGACCCGGGAGCCACCTGGAAGCATGGAATGCCTTTTGACCTCCACATGGCAACAACCTTGTCTCGATCATCGAACACGGCGACCAGGCGGCGCCGGTCATACGCTGGGAGCGAATCCAGCCATGCCGCTTTCAGTTCCTCATCAGGCGTGTAGTCGCCCTCAAAGCGCATGGTCAGCGGAACGCCGTGGCCGTAGCCGCCAAGCTGATCGGCAAGCCAGTCCTTTGTCTGGTCCATGACCTCTGAACTCCGGCCGGACCAGACCCACACGTCGGCGCCGGAATCCAGCAGGCGCAGCAGCGTATCGATCACAGGCTCGTTCGGGTCGTCATCGACGCAGGCCGCAAAGAATGCGGTCCAGTTCGGCTTGTCACACTGAACCAGATGCTGACGGTGCTCAGTCAGGGCCAGCGTCCCGTCAAGATCGAATATGTAAAGCGGTTTCATGCTGTCCGCCCCGCTTCCTCGCAATCTGTCGGCGCTGCGGCGAGCTTCGTCCGCAACTCGTACCCCATCAGCGGCCAAAGCTTGTCAACCGCATTCTGGCGGGCGATCTTCCGACCGATCTCGGCGTCGAAGTTCTCCGGGCTGGCGCAGGACGACTCGCCGGTGACGGTGAAGCCGTTGCGCATGACAAGGACGCAGAAGGTAAGCAAAGGGGCAGATAGCGGGACGAACACCAAACTATTTTTCTCAGCAGCTCCATGAATTCCATCCTCTGCTGTGAAGTAGTGCTCGCTGCTGATGTTCGCCTCGATGTCAGCTGGCGTGATGCGCGGCGCGGTCAGACCTTTGGCTTGGATTTCTTGCTCGATTTCGTTTCTCATGCTCTGATCTCCTGAATTTCAACCCCATGAACCGACGCCATAAGGTGACGCTTGATTCGGTACTCCGGCGTCACAGCCCCTTTGACATCGGCGACAACCTGCTTGCCGCCCTCCTGATACACCATGTCCGCGATGTAGCGGATCGGCGGGCGCTTCCGCCCCTGGATCACGACGGCCGGCGCCAACTCAAACACGACCTGCCGGCGCAGATCGGAAATCTCCCCGACACGCTGGCGGATCTTCAGGTGGCACCAGTGGCGGTACTCGGCCTCGGAGTCGAAGCGGCCATCGTCGGTTTCCGTTACCCGGTTGCGGTACTTCTGGTGCTTGCGCGACTTCGGGTTATCCCGGTACTCGGTCAGGGAGACGCGGTTCATTTTGCCCTTTGCCCCTGCTTGTGCCGGAAATCGATGCAGCGCACCGGCTCATCCTTCCAGAATCGCTCGCAGATCGGCTTTCTTCCCGGGTAATGGCGGTAGAACTTGCAGCCTTGGCAGGTCATGCGATCACCACCCTTCCGGTTTCCGCGAGCCAAACCCACGTCTTGACTGCCGCCTCCATCCAGACCGACCGGCGCTCTGCCTTCGACATCAGCGCCCCTTGATCCAACTCCGAGTGGCATCGGTAGCACAGGAAAGCGACAGCGGCATCGCTGGCCTTGTGGCTCATACCCTTGCCGAAGTCCGACCAGTTGGCGTGCGCGGCAACTACCGTCCCATCCTCTACACCGCAGGACATGCACGGCGCGCCGTTGGCCAGGTCAAGAAGTTTGCGAGAGCGGAATGTCACGCCGCCTCCCGATACGGAATGTCCGACCACCGCACGCCCATATCCGTGCCCCAGGCATGCAGGTAGTCAAGCAGGCTTGAAACCTCCTTCTTCGTCATTCTGCTGGTCCTGCGGTAGAGAACGTCGAACCCCTGTCCATCCAGCGCCGGGACCAGCTTCACGGACTGCCGCTCCGCGCGACACCATGCGGCCGTGAGCAGGCGCTTCCAGTCCTCGATGTCCATCCGCTCACCGTGCCACTCGATCTGCCGGGCAATGTCGGTCAGTGCCGCGTGCAGGGCTGCGTTCTGGTCCAACGTCCGCGTTGGCTCCTGGATCGTGACGATCTGGCCATCATCGGCAGAGTCAATTGCCTCATGGGCCATCCGCCGAGCAGTGGCATGGACCAGGCGGAATATCCGCTTTCCGCTCACAGCCCGCGCCTCCTGACCCATTCATTGCGGGCAACGACAACGGACTCAGCATCAGGCGCGTGCTTGTCGCAATCACGCTGCTTGGTCGCCTGGTGCCGAATGAACGGCGCCCGGTGTGCGCAATGACCAAACCCGCGCCGCGCCCATTCCTCCTGGGCGCGCTTGAAGCTGAACGAGGCGCATGTCACGCACTGGACGGTCATGCGGCCACCCGCTCCAGCCTGGCGACAGCCTCATGCACCCGCGCCTTGAACGCCGGGAACCCGCCAGCCTCGGCCGATGGTGGCGGAACCCCAAGTTCCTTGCCCTTCGCCTCGATGCCGGATGCGGTTTCGTACCACGCCTTGACGGGGATCGGTGGCGACTGCGTGGCATCGTCGCTCAGGACTTCACGGATCAACGCATCCAGGAAACTCGGGCTTATAGGCTGGTTAGATGCCCCTTTATTCCTGCGATCCAAGGCGATGTCGTAGGCTTCACGAAACTGCGGATCACTGACGCCTACAGCGGCCCAGCCCGCAACCCGGTAGTCGGTAGCGCTGACCCGATAGACCCTGCCCAGCCGTTTCGATTCGAGGTCCATCAGCCTGACAGCCAGGGTTTCTGCTCTTGCCTTGGTATAACTCAGCGGCGGCGGCGATTTCGTTGCTTCTCCCGCTGGCGGTTCAGTTGCCGCCGCTGCCGCTTTTTGTTTCGGTAACGGGTATGGAGGCGGATTCGGATTCGGATTCGGATTCGGTAACGGTAGCGGTAGCGGATTCGGTAATGGAGACGGAGCATTGCTCTCTGCATCGTCTTGCATTGCAGCTTCGTGCTGTTCGCATTGCACTTCGTATGCAGATTCTCTGCTGCCTGCATGCTGTTTTTTGCTGCCTGCATCGTTTTGTGGTGCATCCTGCATCACTGACGGGTAACGCTTCACATACTCAGGCATCAATTCTGCTGCACGTTGCTTGCCGTGATGGCGCACAAGTGCCTTCCATTTCGCACGCCAAGACCGCTCTTCAGAACCAGATGCCCAAGGGTTGTGCTCTTCCCAATCGTGAATGCGGTATGAGCCATCTTCGCCTTCAAGAAACCCGACATCGATCATGGCCTTCACCATGGCGTCAGGCTCTCCGCCCCAATCGACGGCAAGCTCAACGTCCTCTGACGACAGTCCAGCAAGATCGCCATCCGGCCTGTTCTGTGCGGCCCAAAGAAACAAGCAGACCAATCGCCAGGCGCCGTCAGTTCCGATGCGCCGAATCAACTTCTTCGTTTTCGGGTGAGTTGGCAGCCCGATACTGATGCGCGCATCAATCATGATGTCTTAAGCTCTTGTAATGCACTGATGATGGCGTCGATACGATCTACAGGAAAGACGATCATGGCATCACCTTCTGGCCATGATTTTTGCAAGATCGTTACAGAGTCGCTTTCATTGATGAATACTTGAACCTCTTCTACTGCTTCAATCACTACGGTCATTTGCAAGCCTCCCGCAAGCCGGGTTTAAGGGTCGGGCGTCTGGAGTGGGCTTGCATCACCCCAGCCGGCTGCGCAGCCGGTGCCCGATTGACTGTTGCCCGATGCTTGTGGCGCTCGATCAGATCGAGAAACTTTCGCCACTCGCACCAATCAAGCCCATGCGGGCAGGGTTCGTATTTCATGAGTTGAACATCTCCATCTGGCCTGGCTTGAACACGCCTACTGGACGTATCGTGATTCCAGAGCAGCGGTCCTTGCGTCGCGGATACTCGACGAGCTCCTTGGTTTCGTTCAGAAGCTCGTTGACGCGTGCGCTGACCGTTGATTTCTGCAAGTAAAGCGCATTGGCAAGTTCGCCAATACTCCAGTCGCCACCGCGAGTCTCGATGAACGACCTGATTCGTTCGCGCTGGTCGGCAGACATTCCTGACCCACGATGGGCGTGGAATGCATTCCTGGCCGTATCTGTTTGCGCGATTCTCATGTCACTCAACCACGAACACGACCATGTAGCGCCGGTACTGCGGATGCCTGGAAGATGGGATTGATCGCACCTGGTTGTTTTCTGCCAGATAGCGCAGCGCCCAGGAGATCGCGCCGCGCGAGTGACCCGTCATGCGCATCAACTCGCAATGCTCGAACCAGCGCTTCGGGTTGGCAGATAGGATGAAATACACCTTGTCGGTTGCGGAACCTGACCGGATACCTGGTGGAAATGGATTGATCGGCCACGCCGGCTTTTGCGCATCCAGCTTCGCCTGACGCGCAGAGGCAGTGGCCCCTAGCGCGAGTTGCAGAAGGGACGGAAGACCGGGAGGCTGACGCATCGTCAAGCATCACCGCTGCATTCATCGGACATTCCTGAAACCAACGCAAGCCGGCGCTCATATAGGCTGCGAACCATCTCAACCCCATGCGCCCGAATCATGAGAACTTCCCGAACGTACTCAGACAAACCCAGGCCGGCATCGCGTGCCTGGCGCTCAAGCTCGTCGTGGGTTTCTTCGGATACCCGGAAGGTAGCAATAGTTGCCGTGAGCTTGCCAAATGGCGACGTTGAGCCAGAACGCGACAGGCTAGTCATGGCGTCAGTTAAGTTTGTTTTGCTCAGCTTGCCATTGATCACCGATGATCTGGCAGGCGTGAGCAACAAGGAGGTAGGTCAGCTTGTAGCGGAAGGTGGGGCGCTTCATTTCATTCCGCCATCGCCGTCTTGCCATCGCCGACTTGCGATGCATGCAGCTTCAGCAGCGCCTGACCGTCTGACCATTTCAGATCAGCGTACTGCCCAGCCAGCACAGCGCACACCCACGCTTGCGACTTACCAAGTTCTGCACCAATCGCCGACTGAGATAGGCCGACCGCCTGTAGTTCAGTGATGAGAGTTTTCCAGTTCATGATGCGATTATCACGATTGTGTTTTCCATTGTCAACACCAACGTGATTACGTACTTAATCACAATCCTGATATGAATACATTTTCAGAACGGCTCAAGTCGGCTCGTGACGATGCCGGGATTACTCAGGAACAACTGGCCGAGAGAATCAAGAAAGGTCAGTCACTAATCGGAAACCTTGAGTCAAAAGCCCGTTCAAGCTCTTCGTACATACCTGAGATTGCTCATGCTCTTGGCGTTGATGCGTACTGGCTTAAAACAGGGAAGGGTGAGCGATCCGGCAGCAGTCGGGCGCTGAGCAAGGACGAGCAAGTACTGATCGACGCCTTTCCTCACCTTGAGCCTGGAGTTAGAGAAATATGGCTTTCCAGTGCTCGCGCTAAACTGGAGGCGCTGGAGATTCAGAAAAAAGTAGCGTGACCTACATTGCGGATTGGCACAAGCGTATTAAACAGGCATCCTTGTTCCGCGACAATTGAGCGAAAGATATAGGCATGAGCAGCTGGCGGATCGCATTACTTATCGCGGCAATGATGGCGCTCTCCGGATGCGGCCCTTCTGATGCTGAGCGCTGCCGAATAAAGCTGGCCGCTCTAGAGGCGACAGAGCGCGAGGCTATGGCCAACATCGTTAGACAGCGCGGAGAATGCGAGGCTGTAGCCATTGAATTTCGTGATGCCAAGATGTCTCAATTGTGCATGGATACGCTCCGCTTTGTAGTTCAGACGTCCAACGATACACAAGCAGCGGCTAGCGCCCGCCGCAGCGAACCGGATATGCGCGCCTGCACCCTGTAATTTGCTCAATATGTAGATAGCGCCGTCCCGCCAGCGCCGTTTTTTTATGCCCGCCATTGAGCGGGCTTTCTTTCGTAAAAATAAATCACAAATGTGTTGACTTTGATAAACACGTTCGTGATAATTCACTCATCGAAACGAACAACGCAAAGGAGAACGAGATGAGCGAGAAAGCAAATCAGGTGGCAGAAATACGGCAGCTTCTGCATGGCGCGCTGATCAGATTGGGTAATCCTGAAAACACCAGCGATCTTGAAAGCTGTGCATGGAGGATTGCAGATGCTGGCGGATTGCTCCGCGAAATACTGCCAATGCAGCGCCCCGATGTAGATCAACTTGGACGCTATGAAGCAGTTGATATGTCGCTGATCGGTCGCGACGAGCCAAGCGGACGCGGGTATGTAATCCCAAAGAAAGTGAGCGAAAGCGCCTTGCCGGTGTGCTTGGTCGAACCCCGCAATGTCTACGGCGTTGAGAAAATTTATCCAGCCAATGAAGTAGCGGAGCGTTTCGCCCGGCTTGCCGGACAAAAGACTCTCGATCAAAAGCAGTTGGCAGAGATTCGCGCCCTTGGGTTTGCAGTTGAGGCCAAGCAGGTTGAGTTGCGGAGGGCCGCGTAATGCTCACCCAACCCGGTATCAGCGGTTCCACCCGCAACCCAAACCCAGCATGTCCATTGTGTGTGGCGGAAGAGAAGTTCATCCAGCTTCGCACGGCGGAGATATTCAAAGACCCGAAAGAGCTTTGGATTGCGCTGGCCGCGTACAGCCTGACCAATGGCTACCTGCTGGGCATGATCCTGATGAACATCGGTTGCGAGAACGACATCCTGCGCCGCGCGGCCTGCGCTGAACTGTCGGATGCTCTTATTAAGGCGGTCGATCAGCAAGCCTACAACGAATGGGCCGGATCATGAGCGACCTTCTCACGATGATGCGCAAGACTCAAGAAGCCTACTGCGTTCGCAATGGTCTCCAGGTCGAGCGCCAATTCACAGACGCAGAGCTTGAGTACAGCAATGCCACGCTGGATGAGATCGAGGCCGAGCTTTACCCAGGCATGAGCCGGGAGGAAGCGCTTGGCCGGTTGTCTCCTGAAGAGAATGCGATGTTGGCCAGGCTGAATGCACAAACCCTGATCCCGTTCCGCGTCACCGTCACCACGGCGGATAGCACCGAGCAGATCAACATCCTGGCCACCGATGCCTGCATGGCCAATGTGCGCGCAGCCGAGATCATGTTCTCCGGCTTCGACTGCGAAAAACCCATGGCCTTCAAGATCAAGGTCGAACCAATCCAGACCAATGAGTTGCGGAGGGCAGCATGAAAACCTGTCCAGTCATGAATGATTTGGCACGCTACCAGGCTGACTACGATCACAAGCAAGCATATCTGGATGAGATCGCGCGCCGCGCTGATGACCTGATCGACTCCGGCGATCTCGATGCCATCAAGGAAGCGATGAGCGCAGCAGAGCTCGACAGCTTCACCATGAACCTGCGCACTTTCTGCCGTTGCAGTCTTGACCAGTCACGCGATCAAGCAGCCAACGAGGTTAGACAGATCCTTCGCAGTGCGGCGGGTCGAATTGCGGAAGCGCAGTTCAAGAAAGAAATGGATCAGGCAGCCGAAGAAAACGCCATGGAGCGTCACTACCTGCTGATGGAAAGGTGCATGGCATGAAGCGCCTGATGATCGCTTATCGCCTTTGGCGCGACAAGACACTGTGCTTCACGTTCTCGCGTGCCTGGCGCACGGCCGCGAGGTTCGCATGATCGTCAAGCTATTCATTGGCGCCTGCGTCGTCGTCGGCATGACAGCCATCGCCTACCAGCATGGCCACGCCGAAGGAAAGCAGCTTACACAGAGGACATGCCCGCCATTCCAAGGCGAGCGCCTGGTCTATTCAACGCAGCACATAGACGGACAAGTGACTTGCACCTACGTCCAGAACGGCACCTACGGGAAAGCCACCACAAGGAGAAAAGCAACATGAATGCACCAGCAGTTGTTCATGTTCTTGGATTCGAGGGTTTGTACTCCGTCAGCAGCGAAGGCGAAATCAAGTCACTAGCGCGTGTGGTATTCGGCAAGAAAAAGCAGACGGTCGGAGCGCGTGTCGTCGGCCAGTTTGATAACGGAGCCGGATACAAGACCGTCAGGCTGTGGCGCGATGGAAAGCAAACCATGAAATACGTTCATCGCGTAGTGCTCGAAGCTTTCGTCGGCGTGGGCGGAGACATGGATGCGTGTCACAACGATGGAGACAGGGCGAACAACGCGCTATCCAACTTGCGATGGGATACGCGCAGCAGCAACCACGTCGACAAGCTTGCGCACGGAACCATGGCAAACGGCGAGAAAGCCAGAGTAGCCAGGTTGACCGAGAAAGAAGTAAAGGAAATCCGCGCCCGGCTTTCTCTTGGCGAAGACCAAAGCAGCTTGGCAATTTATTACGGCGTGAAGCAACCAACAATTAGCGACATCAAAAGCCGCAGGACTTGGCACCACATCTAAGGAGATTACATGAGCACCGCACTTACCTCGCTGACCGGAAAACTCGCCCAGCGCTTCGACATGAAAAACTCGCCTGAGCTATTGGATACGCTCAAGGCAACCGCTTTTAAGGGGCAAGTATCGGATGCGCAAATGACCGCGCTGCTGATCGTCGCCAACCAATACGGACTGAATCCTTGGACTAAGGAAATCTACGCATTCCCCGACAAGAATAACGGCATCGTTCCGGTTGTCGGTGTCGATGGTTGGGCTCGCATCATCAACGAAAACCCGCAGTTCGACGGACTGGAGTTTGAACAGGCCGAGAAGGACTGTACCTGCATCATTTACCGCAAAGACCGCAGCCACCCAATCCGCGTCACTGAATACAAGGACGAATGCAGCCGCAACACCGGGCCTTGGCAATCCCATCCTAAGCGCATGTTGCGCCACAAGGCGCTGATCCAGTGCGCGCGCCTTGCCTTCGGCTACACAGGCATCTATGACCAGGACGAGGCCGAGCGGATTGTCGAAGGAACAGAAGGTGTAGCAAGCCAGCCGAGCGGCGCAGTATTCAACGGCACAGCCGAGCGCGTCACCGAGCCGCAGCCTTACCCGGCAACGGACTTCGACAAGAACCTGCCCTCATGGCGCCAAGCCATTGCAGGCGGGAAAAAGACGGCCGACCAGATCATTGCCATGGTGTCCAGCAAGGGCGCGCTCACGGAAGAGCAGAAGACCAAGATCCGCGCACCTATCGAGCCGGCCGCACCACCCGACCTGTTCGAGCAAATCAAGGGGCAGATCGAGAAAGCAACCAGCACGGACACGCTCGATCTGGCTGCTGACTTGATCGGCGAGGTTGCCGACCCGACGCAGCGCGAGGCACTGACAGCGCTGTACCAGAAGCGCACCGACGAACTTATGAACGGCTGATAAGCGAGGGAACAATGAATATCATCGAAGTCACCCAAGGCAGCAAGGAATGGAAGGAAGTTCGCGCCAGGCATTTCACGGCCAGCGAAGCGCCTGCCATGATGGGCGAAAGCAAATACACGAGCAGAAGCGAACTGCTACGCCAGAAGTCGACCGGAATCGAGCGGGATATTGACGAGGCCACGCAGTATCGCTTCAACCAGGGGCACGACGCCGAAGCGATGGCCCGCCCGCATGCCGAAGCGCTCATTGGTCAGGATCTCTACCCGGTCACATGCACGGCAGAAATAGACGGACTGCCACTGCTCGCCAGCCTCGATGGGTTGACGATGGACGAAAGCACGATTTGGGAACACAAGCTGCTCAATGCGGCGCTGACTGACACATCCGCAGAACTTGACCCAAACTACTACTGGCAGCTTGAACACCAGTTGCTTGTTACCGGAGCAAAGCGCGTGCTGTTCATGGCCAGCGACGGAAGCAATGAGCACTCGGCGCACCGCTGGTATGAATCCGTGCCTGAACGCCGCGCCAAGCTGATCGCCGGCTGGAAACAGTTTGCAGAAGACATCGGCACTTATCGCCATGTCGAGGAAAAGCCGGCCGTAGTGATTGCAGCCATCGAGGATCTGCCGGCGCTGAATGTCCAGATCAGCGGCAGCGTGATCGCATCAAACCTAGAAGGCTGGCGCGAAACCGTCATCGCCCGTATCCAGGCAATCAACACTGATCTGCAATCCGATGAAGACTTCGCCATTGCAGAGAAAACCGTCACCTTCCTGTCCGATGGAGAAAAGCGCCTAGATGCCGTCAAGGGCGCCGTGCAATCCCAGGCTGCCGACATCGATGCCGTGTTCCGCACCATCGACAAGCTGCGCGAGGAAATGCGCGCCAAGCGCCTGAACCTGGACAAGCTGGTGAAGGCACGCAAGGAATCGATCCGCATGGAGATCATGCAAGATGCCCAGGCGAAACTTGCCGAGCACGTCAAGACGCTCAACGAACGCATCGGCTGGTGGAACGGCTGCCCGATCATCTCGCCGGCAGCGGCTGACTTCAATGCTGCAATCCGTGGCAAGAAGACCGTCGCCAGCCTGCGCGATGCCTGCGATACCGAACTGGCTCACGCCAAGATCGCCACCAGCGAGATAGCCGACCGTATTGCGTGCAATCGCAAGGTCATGGAAACACTTTGCGACCCGATCCTGTTCCCTGACTTCGGGCAGGTATGCACCAAGGCTACCGATGACTTCGCCAACCTGGTCGCACATCGCGTGACACAGCACAAGGAAGCAGAAGCGAAGCGCGAGGCAGACCGCATCGCAGCAGAGCAACAGCGCACACAGCCGAGCAATCCGCCCACGCCTCTACCGGAATCGGGCGCACAAGTGGCGGCAATCCAGCCTGGTCCGTTGCCGGTGGCGGACGACGGCGCCCGTATCAAGCTCGGTGACATCAACGCTCGCCTGTACCCGCTGTCCATGACGGCAGACACGCTCAAGGCGCTCGGCTTTGAACCGGTCGGCAGTCAGGGTGCAGCGAAGCTCTATAAGGCCGGCGACTTCCAGGCGATCTGCGCGTCGATTGTGCGTCACGTTCAAACCGCAGCAACCAACAACCAGCAGATGAGGAAAGCAGCATGAATAAGCCCAAGACCATCTCCATGTCGCCGGTCAAGTCAGGACAGATCGCCGAGATTGGCCACGACGGAGACACCCTGGCCGTGCGCTTCAAGCACGGCGGCACGCTCTACCACTACCACGGTGTCACGGCAGACGACTTCGCCAAGTTCCAGAAGTCGGAATCACTTGGCTCCCACCTTCACAAGCACATCAAGACGAAGTTCAAATTTACCAAGATAGGAGAAACCAAGTGAGCGCAGCAGTCCGGATCTACATCGTCACCGCCGCTAACGGCGACGCCATGCTCGTCAAGGCAACCAATCAAGCCCAGGCACTGCGTCATGTTGCCCGCTCGATCTACAGCGTCCGCGCCGCGACTGCGCTCGAAGTCGCCGAGGAAATGCAGGCGGGCCAGAAAGTCGAAGACGCCACCGCCGAACCCGAAACCACGGCGGAGGAATAAGCCATGACCACCATTGAACAGGAAATTCAGGCCAAGGAACTCACTGCGCCGCGCATCACACCGGAGCGCATCGAAGAAATCATCGTGCATGAAGCCTTCCACCAGTTCCCCGGCACGACCGTCACCGTCTGCTGCATCACCTTGCTCAACGGTTTCACGGTTGTTGGCGAAAGCGCCTGCGCCAGCCCGGAGAACTTTGACATTGACCTCGGCAAGCGCATCGCCCGAGACGATGCCAAGCGAAAGATATGGGCGCTCGAAGGCTACGCCCTGCGCAACAAACTCAGTTCCGTGCAGCAGGGCGAGCGGACATGATTAAAAACGCCATCATCTATCGCGTCACCCCTGGCTACCGGTTTGATCCTGAAATCCTCGGCCGTCATCCTGCGCGCCCATGTGGAGCACTCGAACAGCGCACTGCTGGATTCACTGAACCCTGCAAGCACTCCACGAACGGACTGGTGCATTCCGTCTCCGGCTATCAGGTGATCTGCTTCGAGTCGGAAACCAAGCTGCTGCCGGGATCTGTCGTATCGGATGCCGTTGCCGAGCGCATCGAGAAGATCGAAGGCGATCAAGTTCGCAAGGTTGGCCGAAAAGAAGCGCGCGACATCAAGGAACGGGTGATCGATGAATTCCTGCCCAAGGCGTTCGTGCAGCATCAGCGCACCCTTGCCGTGCTGACAAGCAAGTACTTCATCGTCAATACCTCAAGCACAGCGCGTGCTGATGATCTGCTGTCGTGTCTTGGTACTGCATTGAATCATCAAGTCCCGCTGCAACCGTTGAACACGATTATCTCACCCATGAGTGCCATGACCGGATGGGTAGCGGATGGTGATGCGCCCGATGTATTCACCATTGACGACACGCTTGAATTGCGTTCTGCCAATGAAGTACAGGCCGCGATACGCTACATCCATCACGACTTGGGCGGGCCGGAAGTCGCCAAGCACATCGCTGGTGGAAAGATCGCCGTCAAGCTCGGTATGACCTGGAACGATCGGGTTTCCTTCGTGCTCGACACCCATCTACAACTCAAGCGCATTGCATTGCTGGATATTGTTACCGCAGAAGCTGAAGAGCCGGAAGACGCCATGGAAGTTTTCGACGCCGATTTGACGCTCAGTGTCGGAGAAGTAACGCAGGTGATTGATTGGCTGGTGAGCGCCCTGGGCGGAGTAGTCAAACCAGAGGCGGACTTAATTGAAGGGAAGGAATGACATGAAACTCAAGATCAAGAAACTGCACGAAGCTGCCATCGCGCCGACATACGCAACAGCCGGATCAGCATGCTTTGATCTGCATGCCGTCATGCAGCCAGCAGATTGCTACATCAACTCATCCCCAGGCACGCCATGCAAAGTGTCCACCGGCCTTGCTTTCGAGGTTCCCGAGGGTCACGTCATGCTGATCTTCAGCCGCAGTGGGCACGGATTCAAGAACGACATCAGGCTTTCAAACTGTGTCGGCGTCATTGACTCAGATTATCGCGGCGAGGTACAGGTCAAGCTCACCAACGACAACACAGACCGGCAATCACTGACCTTCAGGCATGGCGATCGCGTTGCTCAGGCACTGGTAATTCCGGTCCAGCAAGTCGAATTCATCGAGACAAATGAACTCAGCGACACGGATCGCGGAACAGGTGGATTCGGGAGCACCGGCAAATGAGTCTGGACGAACGCATACCGGTGAAGTCCTGCATGTTTGGCTGCCATAGCGAACTTGACAGACTCACCAAGCGAGAGCCGTTCGAGTGCGGATTCGAGACACGAGAAACAGAAAAAGCCTGCATCGGCTGTATCCGGTGCATACCCAATGACGAACATAAAGGTAGCGACAATGAACAACAGTGAAATCCTGCCGATCCTCGGCACCAGCATGGGCGACGGCTTCTACGCCGGGCGCATCCGCCTTGATGATGGCCAAGTGTACGCGCTGATCGTTGCACCGAAAGCGGAAGGCCAGAAATCCCCGTCGATCTGGATTCCTGATTACAAGGAAGTGCCAGGCGCACTCAGCTACAACGATGGATTTGCCAATACGAACGCCATGGCAGAAGCCGGAAGCAAGCTGGCCAAGTGGACGCGCGATCTGCGCATCGGCGACCACGACGACTGGTATTTGCCCAGCCAGGACGAACTGGAAATCATCTACCGCAACCTTAAGCCAACCACCGAAGAGAACTACTGCTACGCACGGTCAGGCATCAACCTGAGCGCAATCGATCCAACGCGTCCATACACGCCCGACTTCCCCGCACAGACCAATGCAGAACTGTTCAAGGACGGCGGAGAGCAGGCATTCGATCCAGCTTGGTACTGGAGTTCAACGCAGCACGCAGCCTACTCGAACTTTGCCTGGCTTCAGTACTTCTACTACGGCTACCAGCTCAGCATCAACACGCTCCTCAAGTTCCGAGCCCGAGCAGTCCGCAGATCGCCAATTTAACCATTCATCAATTTC
>ERZ869921.72-NODE-72-length-56381-cov-14.817242_pt1 | contig 56381 bp, 58 predicted proteins | sample MGYA00579310_ERZ869921 | MGnify/ENA primary metagenome ERZ869921 (study PRJEB32216, sample SAMN09231816) | wastewater metagenome | place: USA: Maryland | collected 2016-06-21 | study: EMG produced TPA metagenomics assembly of the PRJNA472060 data set (Reclaimed...
GACAAAGTGTATGTGATGAAAGATGAAGAAGTGATACTGGCAGACGATCCGGCAAAACTCCAAAGTAAGATTCATCAAATCTGTAGTGGCACAGTCAAAACCGAATCAGGTGAATACCGAGTACTGGACGACTTCAAAGTACAGTATATCCTGAACAATTTCTGGGATCGAAAAATAGCCATCTATTACCATTACGAGCAGGAAGGGCGATTGTTGAAAAAGGCGTTTGAAAATAGATGGACGGACAAGGACTATGAGTTCAACGCTTCCGATAATTTGACTTATATTTGTCAATTAGTTGCAGGTCGGGAAGGCGTCAATTTAATGACTGCCGACTGTATCGTGAACTTCAACATTGCGTTCAGTGCCACGACCTACTTCCAAGGCAAAGACCGAATGGTGAATTACGCAAGGGACAAAGAAGCGGTGTTGTATTGGTTGTTCAGTGAAGGCGGAATTGAGTCCAAGATTTATAAGGCAGTAGCGAAGAAAAAGAATTACACAACAAAGTGGTTTGAGCGAGATTTAATAAAACTGTTTGCATGAGCGAGATTCCGAAAGTAGCTATTGAGCTTGATGAAATACTCGACTTGCATGGCATATTAAGTTTGATGGATGAAGCGCAGTTGTATGATGAGAGATTGTACGCCAATGATCGCATAAAAATATTGATACGTTCGATGAAAGAAGCGGTAGTGAGTACCTGCACCGCAGAGCAAGTGAGAGAAGCCTATGACCGATTGCAATTAAACCATGAAGTATTCAAAATAATCAACTCCTAACATGCAAATCTGGTGTGCCACCGTTGTGATCCACAAAAAAGGAACACATCACCTCAAAATAGTAACTGTTCACAACATTGTTGTTGCAGGAGATGATGACGATCAGATCAAAGCACATACCCCTAATATCAAGCGTGCGTTACGGTACAGTACGTTAGTGGGAAAAGATAAGGATGAACCCGGACTCTGGGCAATTAAAGAAATATTTAGAGGGAAGAAGCTAGGAGATAGCAATGAGTAAGTTGGAGAGCGAGATACAGGGAAGTATTATTGGAGCGCTGGAAGCAAGAGGGTGCTTCGTATTAAAAACAAGTTTGTGTAATAAGAATGGATTTCCGGATCTAACAGTATTAATGCCGCCAACCACTAAAAGAAATTCAGTAAAAATATTTTGCTTGGAAGTAAAAGTGCCGGGAGAAGATCCTGATCCACTACAATTTTACAGGCACAAAGAATTAAGAGGTTACGGATTAGAAACATACACCGTTTATAGTAAAGAAGAAGCACTACAAATATTCAGAGGAAAATGAAAGCAAAATACAGAATCATGGCGGTGACCCCTAACCTGCATGATGCGATGAGTTATTACAGAACAGTATGCCCGCTACTGCGATTAGAGGAAGAGTATAATGATGTGGAGGTAGTGTTTGGTTCGCCAGATGCCGACTATTCGTGGGATACGTTCATGCGATTTAATATTTTGTTCATTCAACGTCCCTCCACTGAAAAGCATTTGGATTTAATATTGAAAGCCAAGCGCCATGGATTAAAAGTGTGGGTAGATATTGATGATCTGTTATGGGGAGTGACCATCGACTCTCCGGCATTTGCGCATTTCAATCAGCAAAAAACAAAGGAGCTGATTAAGCAATGTTTATTTGAGCCGGACTTAGTTACGACCAGTACGCAATTACTACTGGATAAAACACTGGAGTTTACCAAAAGAGAAAAGCCTATTCATGTAGTGCGTAATGCAGTAGACTTTAATGCAGAACCGACTTTCAAAAATGGAGATGGAATTTTGTGGCGTGGATCACATACCCATCAAGCAGATTTGTTGGAGCATAAAGAAGCGCTGATTAATTTCGGTAAACAAAGCAAAGCCATTTATTATTTTTATGGATATGCTCCGTGGTTTATTATGAATAGCGTCAACTGTAATCACTACGGCTACTTCGATGACCTCACAGAGTATTTCCGCACGGTAAAAACACATGCTTACTCACTAGCAGTAGCACCATTAGTCGACAATGATTTTAACAGATGCAAATCTGATATTGCAGCGCTAGAAGCAGTGATGGCGGGCACTACTCCACTTGGTCCGGACTGGGCGGAATGGAGCGCTTACCCACGTTACACGCCAGAAAACTTGTTGGAGAAAATGACAGCAATTCATGAGTCCACTGAAATGGTGAAATACGATGGATGGTTGAGAATGGTGAATTACATTAAGCAATACCGGACGCTAAGACTAGCGAATGAGTTTCGTTACACGTTAATACAGAGCTTATAATGGACAACGCAAAACCAAGCGACTTTAAGGTAGGGCAATGGGTTACCATGCGCCCATGGTTAAGATCGCACGTAAAAGAACCCTATGACGTAATAATAACAGAGGTTGGAGAAGATTATATAAAGACCTTTCTGCACGGAGAGCATGAACTGACCATTGATAAAAACAACTGGGAGTATCAAACTAAACGCATGATTAATTTAAGAGACGATAAATGAGAACAGTTGTTCATACTTTAGGATACAATACTCCACGCATGATCCGTGAGGCAACAGAGAGCCTGTATGCGTTAAACAACATGGATAATATCGAGCATGTGATCACTGACTTAGGGTATCCACTCTCTGATAAATTCTGGGACATTATGCCCTCTGTTAAAGAAGCGTATGTGAATAAAGTCATGAATATTCAGGAGAATGCGATACTAGCTGCCGATCACGGATCTGTTTTCTTAAAGATTCCCAATGTCGGAGTATCGCAAAACTGGACAGTGGTATCTGCATTGATGCAATTAAAAGAGGGAGATTGTTTGATCTGCGCTGATCCTGATGAGCGTCCACAAACAAAAGGATGGGCAGAAGCATTGGCAAAAGTGTTGCACTTCGATCAGACTATTGCATGGGCATCACTGATGATGGACGAGCAGTTACCGTTATTTGAAACAGAAGGATTTACCTATGAAGAGTATTTTGTAGGAGATGTTCGATATTGGGTAATGACGGGCAAATGGATGAACTGGGCGCAAGGCGGATTCAATGCGAAATTCATTAATGAATGTGGTGGAGTTCCTTTTCACCAAGCAGCTACTATCTACGGATGGATTGAAGATGCGTGTTATCCTGCCATGAAAAAGTATGGGTATAAATATGTGGTACTGCCCGACTATAAAGTAGAGCACATTGCATCCTCTCCAATTGCAATGCAGTGGAAAGAATACATTACCAGCAATGTTTCTGACTTTAAAGGACAGTTGACCTTTGATGAATATATTGCCATGAAATCCCAGACCGCTTTATGAAAGGTAAAAAAGTATTAATCACCGGCGGTGCCGGATTTGTTGGCGGGCGATGCGCTGAATTATTAATAGAACAAGGTGCGATTGTCGACATCTGGGACGATATGCGGTATTGGCGTGACGGAGCAGTTGTTCCTCATGGAATAAGAAAGCATATCACCCACTCCTTATGCGAGGTCAGTTTAAAGGATTTTGATTACGACTTGGTAATTCATGCCGCTACAGTCAATATTATCCAAGCCATGAGTGAAATGGAGGCGTGCGTGGATACGAACTTCACGGCGACTATTCAGTTTTTCAGATCACTTCCGGCAAACACAAAGGTCATTTATTTATCCACCGCCTCTGTTTATGGACAAGCCAGTGTGTTCCCAACGGCAGAAACAGCGCAGGTTCGCCCAAGCAATGTGTATGCCATGACCAAACTACTTGCCGAACAATTCCTTGCCAGCACCGAACTTCCTTTTACTATATTAAGACTCTCTAATGTGTACGGACCACGCCAACGTCCAGATAATGCGTATGCAGGAGTAATGTGCAAAGTAATTGAAGCAGGGCTGACCGGCAAAGAGCTGCCTATTTACGGAGATGGAGAAGATACTAGGGACTTTACGTATGTGGATGATGTGGTCACCGCTATTTGTCATGCCCACAATTTGCCATTTTTGGGACACGTATATAATGTATCTACCGGAATTGCCACCTCCATTATGGAGTTAGTGAACAAAGTCAACTACATTTTAGACCTTGAGATCCTACTCAAACCATCGCCTCCACGTCCAATAGACATCATTGATCACCGCGTTTTGTCCAGCGAAAAGCTACAGGCTGCCGGGTGGAAACCTCAAACAATGCTCTCTACGGGCATTGTCAAAACGGTATCCTGGATGCAGCAAGAAAAAATATTTTCAAAAAGTGAGTTTTTGATATAATTGAGCATTTACATTTGAGGAGTTTTAATCTTCAAATGTAAAGCACATGAACGGTATAGCCCTTATTCAATATCAGCGCAACGCAGAAATTACCTATCCGGTTAAGCTCGTTGGGATCAACACCGATAAAATTATTTCTCTGGAACAGCGCACGGAAACTTACCGGGGCACTACTATGTTTGTGACACTGATCAAGTATATGCTCGGTGACGGAAGCAATCCAGATGAGATTTACGTATCACAGAAAGCCTCCGATATTAAAGCATCGGTGAATACTGCCAACACTTCTAACTCGATCAAGGAAGTTACTTTGACCAGAAAGAATGATGATGCGACCACCACTACGATTTATCAGCCAATTGCGCAGATGTCCACTTTTTACAACCACCCGGACTCCGCAGCAGATACGTTGATGATTACCGAAGATGTGCTCTTAACGCGCACTACCTTCTACAAAGCAGATGAAACTGTATCGGCTATTGTTGCCTTAATGAACGCCTAATCAATAATTTATGGAAACCACAACTACACCTGCGCAACAGGCTACCCCTCCTGCCGCACAACCACCTGCCGCTCCCTTTGTTGGGAAGCTGGAAGGCGAACACTTAGATAATTTCATGAAAACGGGATTGTTGCCCGGTCAAGCTGCACCCGCAGCCCCGGCAGCCACAACTCCCATAGATACAGGTAATGCAGCCCCACTTGGAACGCCTGCCGCTACTACCACTTCCACGCCAACTGTACAGCCTAAAGAGATTTTAGGGGAAGAGTTTGCTTCATGGGATGAGGTAAAAACGGTACTGACCAAGAGCAAGGAAGCTGAAAGTAAGGTGGCTGAATTGGAAAAGAACTTGAAAGAAAACGAGTTCGCCAATGAAGAAATTCGTGCATTAAATAAGGCTGCTAAGTCAGGTGTATCGAGAGAATCATTCGATATGGCTTCAAAAGCAGACACCGCCAAAATGACTCCTCAGCAAATCCTGTCTATGGATTTACAAGTCTCTAAAGGGCTTAGTAAAGAAGATGCGGATTTCAGGGTGAGTCAGAAGTACAAACTCGGTGAAGAGTTTTTGGAGTCAGATCCTACGGTGCGAGATGCCCGTATAGAAATGAAAATTGATGCGCAGGACGCAAAGGAGAGAGTAGACGCATTCCGCGTTGACAAACTCACGCCAGAGCCAGTGAAGCTCGCCGAAAAAAAATTGGCAGCATGGGAACCTGTACTTCCACAGGTGATGGAGACGATCAAAACTATTCCACTAGAGGTGGAAGGTATGGCGTATCCCGTATCACCGGAGTTGTTGAAAAAGGCAACTGACCACGCTAGAAAATTTGTGTCATCAGAATTACTGAATTTGGATCCTACCACCCCGGAAGGAAAGGAAACAGTTCAGAACGTACTTCAAGCCTATGTATGGGCAAATGAAGGACCAAAAATGCTCCGTTATCAGGCAACTGAAATAGAGAAAAAGTACATTGCGAAAGAAGTCAACCTTCGCAAACCCGAAGGAGAGCAGGGCGCTCCACCGCTAATATCGAAAGAGCAACACCTTGCCAATTCGCTTGCATCGCTCCCTCAATTCCGAAAGGGTTAAACAGGAGACTATCACTCTTAACCACTAAACTACTATGTCAAATGCTTCGGCGGCAGTCGCCATTGATACATCCAATATAATCTCTTCTTTCGATATCGACATGCCATCGGTTCGTAGAACCTTATTCCGTGACTACGGAGATCAAGGGAGATATTTCTTCCGCATGATGAAAAACTTAGGTTATGATCGTGCGGTTGCTCAGACCACAACAACTCAATATGAGGAAGATTGGATCTGGCAAACAGCTCACGTAGGATCAGGCGGTATCACTACCGTTGATGCTCCTACTGGTTCATACTCCTTTAAATTAGGAGCAGCATCGCCAAACTTGGACTTCTTACTGGGAAGCACCACTTCTCCGTATTCTTCTACAGCGATCTACTACCCAACGGTAAAGCAATGGGATCGTATCGCTTTCCAAGGATCACAGGAGCGTATTTACTTCACAGTAACGAGCGTTTCAGGAACATTCCCGAACGTAGTTGTTGCGATTAAGCAAGCAGATTTAACGCAGACATTTACCCCTGCAAATTATCCTGCTGACACTACCGTTGTGATCTCTGGTAATGCCTTCTCAGAAGGATCTGACCAGACAGAAGGTGACGTTTCCAAGCCACTGATCGACCACGCATACCTACAGATTTGTAAGGGAACCTTCAAAACTACTGGTACGCAAATGGCGAAACAAGCATGGTTTGACGTGCTTTCAGACGGAACTGGAATCCCTGCTTACTACATCAAAGGTCAACAAGATGCGGAATACCGTTTAGGTATGTCCATCGACAATGCGATGCAGTTTGAGAGAGTAACTACCAATCCAATTCTGGACGCAACAACCGGCGAGCCAATCCTCACTACAGAAGGTCATATCACTTACGCAAAACGTAAGGGGATCAACCTGACTGTTCCACAAGGATCATTCTCTATCCAATTGATCGACCAGATCAACAAAACGTTGGATTCATTGAACGCGCCATCGAACTACTTCTGGGGAATGGGTATTGATATGTTTGCTGAAAAAGACAACACACTCAAAGCCTACAACCAGAACACTGCTATCGAGTACACCACTAAGCAAATGAATGAAGATTTATTTGGTATTGGTGACGATGCAGCAGGTAAAGCGATGGAGTGTGGATTCAACTACTTCACTAAGAGCGGACGTACATTTGCATTCAGCAAAATGCCACAATGGAACATGAAACAAACTTGGGGTGCTTCTGGTTACCAGACTCCTGGAATGTCATGGTTCGCTCCAATTGGTAGCAAAGCGGATAAAAAAGATCCGAACAACCGCATCCCTTACTTCGGAATGATCCACTTAGAGTTCAACGGTTACAACCGTATGACTGAGGTGTGGAACGTGAACGGAGCAGGTCCGGGACCAAAAGTTACCTCCCTTGACGTGGCTAAACTGTGCTTGAGAGCACACGTAGGCGCGGAACATTGCGCAGGACAATTGATGGGTGTTACTGAGCGTTAACATTCTTTACAGGAAATGGGAGATCGAAAGGTTTCCCATTTCTTTTTACATTTGTATCCTAAACCCCACTAATCATGTTATTAAAAAACGGTGAGAAGTTCAATCTGGACGATAAGAAACTCTCTGAATACAATCGGGAAATGACCTTTATGATTCCCGCAGAAAAGGTGTACCGCAATAAAGATATGGACAACCGGATTGAAGGTCCGTCCGAATGGGGAGTGAACCCCGAATTTACATTGACTACCGGAGAAGGTGTAAGCAACCGCTATCGCTATTTTGAGTCCGACAGTTTTGATCCTGACACAAAGAAAACAAGCTACGAGCCCGTTCAAATATTATTTGGACAGCGTATGCATATTATCTCCCGTGACGCAGAGTTCAATTGGTTTATGTGCAACCATCCTTCCAATGAGAACCATAAGCTACGTACAGATGGATCAGGTAAATTAAAAAACGTACCTATCCGTTTCCGCACGTATGACCCGAAAGCAAAAGGTCACGAATCATACAAGCGTGCAGGTGCAATGAAAGAAATGATGAACCTGCTGGACGAGAAAGAAGGATGGAAGTTGGTAAATCTTCGTGCTGCTTGCCATGCTATCGCATCGGATGATTCTGCCAACCGTCATATTCCGCGCGCTATTCTCCAATGGGAAGAGGTGCAGACCGAAGAGGATGCAGTTATTTTACGCGGAGCCCTGCAAGATATGGCAATGCTTGATCCTGTTTATGTGCGTGACCGGGTAGTTCACTCTTCTAAAATGAAAGTTTCGAAAGATATTGATCGTCTGATGAGCGGCAATAAAGAAGTAGGCATCTTGGAGTTCAATCAGAAAGACAAGGTTTGGTATTTTACTATCGGAGCGGACAAGACAGCTATTCACGGACCAGTCCCTAAAGAGGCAGAGCCTAAAAACAGCCTGCTTAAAAAGGCGGTTGAAGATGCTAATCTAGCAGAACGACTGTCCATGTTTGCCAAAGCAATCCCTGAGTTTCAGGACTAAGACTCTTCTTCTCATCCTTCAAATGCGTCCGAGAATTTATTTTCGGGCGCATTGCTTTTTAATGTACTTGACTGTTATTTTTACCCTGTAATATTTCAGATCATGTCCTTAACCACCCTGAGCATACAACCTACCCTGAACAATATTGTTGCTCAGGCTATCGTCAATGATACTACGGATTATACTGCGGCGGGATACGATCCGAGTAATGCCTCTTTTTCTATCAAAGGCTGGCTTAAATTAGATGTAACGTATTCGCAAGGATCACAAACGGTGTACAATAACTTATCTGGCGTAACACCTGACTTTGATATCAATTCAGCGACTACTAATGTTATTCCGATTCTGCTTCCAAGAGACGCCGACCAAAATCCATTGCCGGGAACATATACCTTCACTTTACAGACTATCGTGTATGACGATAACAATGTGCAGGTTGATACATTAACGCAATCTTTTGTGTATGATTACCAACTCGACATTCCGGTAGTGTGTTTATCCCAGACCACGAATTGTCAGCAATCTACGATCACCTCTTTAGACAGTACAGAATACGGAAGTTATGCCTCTGCATACAGCAGAGTTCATTCGTTAATTCCTCCTGGCGGAAGTCCGCTCACTACCGTTACCGGATCACAACCGATCTTAGTAGCAGGTCCGAATATTTATGACCATACTTGGACACAGAAAATATCCACGACTGTAACGTACACCTTCCCTGATGGCTTAATCGCTATTATACTGGTGGAAGGAAGTCGTGAGTTTAAAGTGATCTGCGATATCGGACTCTCTAAATTAGCATGTTGCCTGAACAAAGTGTATAAGAAAATGTTCACTCTGGAAACGCAAAACAACGCTGATTACCAAGCGTACAAAGCCCAAACTATTATTCCGTTAGTCGCTGCAATGGAGGCGTACAATGCCATGATATCAGCAGGCGAAGAAACAAAAGCGGCACAGTGGTACGATAAAATCGTACAGATATCCGAATGCGGCGATGAATGCGGATGCTCAGACGCTTCACCACAAGAGGTGGTTCCTTCTTTTGGCGCAGGTGGAAATACTTTTGTAACAAGCCCTGGAAACACTTTAAAAGTTATCCCTGTTGTTAACGGAAACGACACAACATGGCAAGTTGATATCAGCGATCAAATCTTGCAGATCATTAACGGGTTATACGTAGTAAGCGGCATTACAGCTACTCCAACTTACTTAACGGTAACTAATCTGGGGGCTGGATTTAATCGTGAGATTAAGATTGACTTTAATCCTGCCGGTATCACAGCAGCACTGCAATCCGTTGTTCAAAAAACAATAGAAATTGTACCGGGTGCAGCAAGCGGAGGAAATTATCAATCACTAGGAACTGTTACTTCGGTGAATTGCTACGGCGCAAATGTGGATAACACCATCGCCAATCACATTATCTTGTTAGGAGAAAACAATCCTAATAACGCAACAGATTTTGCAGTACTGAGAGTGTCTGGCATATTAGCAGTAGGCACCAACCCTTCTGGCATAGAACCTAGAATCGTAAAATCACAATCAGGCACTCCGCAATACTCTGACCTGAACGATCTGGATATTCGTTGCATTGACGTAAACACTACTACAGGAGATATGTCATTTGCATTATTCAATCCGCAAACAGGCGTAACTTATCAGCTATCCGATATTGCAACAGGAGGCTTCGGAACAATTTTAATTGACTTAACTATCACTGCATAATGGCTATTGGTATATCAGATTTAGGAAACGGACTGGGCTACCTGTATATGGTAGATGCGAATGATAAAATCATTGCAGTAAAACCCAACTCTTTATCAGGAGCAAGAGCAATGCGCCAGCTCGGACTTGCCAATGCTCCAATGGCGGCACAGCGATCTGCTTATGGGCAAATTATTGTAGATGCATGTACCTCAGTAGGGAATATTACTGCGATCACTATTAACGGAGTAAATATTATTGCCACCTCTGGAAATATTGCATGCGCTACATCTGTAGAGGCAACATTCGCCGGAGTAATTGCAGCGGCTATCAACTCTTCCCCTGCGCCATCAGGACCAATTTATACCGCAACAGCATTTGACGAAACAGTATTAGTATTCTCCGATCCTGCCGATGGCAGCACTGTGAATGGTTACACTATAACAGTTGCAGTAGATAACATAGCTATTGAAACAAGAGCCGTACCTTTCGTAAATGGATCTGATCAGTCAGGAGTATTTGACAGCGTGCTTGGGTATCGGTTCTTTATTGATGCCAACTACAACGGCGTAGCAACTCCGGACAGCTTCTCTAATGCAGAACAGATCACTAATTATTTCACTTTACGCGGACTTCAAGCAGGGATATTCAAGACCGAGCAAACCATCACTACAGACAGAATAGGGTTTGAAAGAAATTGTGCGATTACACAAGTTGTACTCTCTAACGAAGGGGGTGCCGCATCAGATATCTTAGCCTACATTGATCCATCTAATTTCATTGATGGAGATGAAGTAATATTAGTTCCTGCTGCATCGGCGCAAGTTCCTATTGTTGAGGACGCAACAGTTACTACCTCTCCAATTCCAAGTAAGAATATTTACCTGACCGATGCGCAGCCATTCTCGTTATCCAATAATAAGTCGATCTCGCTTCGTTTTAAATATGACGTAACACTTGGTCCGATCTTTATTGAGTCTGGCAGAAGTATTGCAGTGCCACCTGCCGGATTAATTTCTACTACCCGCACAGCACTCGTAGCTATTGTAAATGCATCGTCACTATCGCCAGGGTCAGACTACTTAATTACCGACAGAGGAGATGCAGGGTTGATCGTGCAGGCTACTTCAAGCAATACTTTGTCGCTACAAGGAACATTTATTGCAAGAGTACCAGACTACCAAAACACATCAGGAAATTTCCTTCGTGTATGGTACGCAACAATGGCGGCGCCAACAATCAACAAACTCGTTGCGTATAACGGCTACCATTACCGTAGTTTGACAGGAGCGGTAGGAACAGCGCCATCAGGAGATGCAGTAAACTGGCTACAGCTTGCTAAAACAGACTCTTCTTACATCACCGAAACACATGCATGTGAGTACAACTATGCAAGTGACTGGGTGCAGAAGCGATCAGATCGCAGAAACAACACCGTTTCGCAGTCCAAAGCCTACAATACTTCCAGTTCCATTGATGCGCTCAATCGTTTTCAGTGGGGGAGAGATAATTGCTATGGCAACAAAATTGAAGAGGCGATCAATGATAACGTAAACTTTCCCGGCATTACTTACGGACAAAATATGTCCTCACAAGCTAAATGGATATCTGCTAATTTCTCTGCAACAGCAAGGATGGTGAATAACACTTTGAGCGACAACATCTCCATCACCGATATGTTTGTAGGTACGTTTGAAGAGAACACTTTGTCAAGCGGACTAATTGATACGGTAGGAGATATTTCCAACTTTGGAATGACTATGAACTACAACGAGTTCAACTACCTGTACATGCAGGCAATTACATTGTCAGGAGCATCGACCATACAGTTTTGCAAAGGAAATCTTCTGCAATTTACCTCTTGCACATTTACTTACGGTAATTTTAATACCTGCACCATAAATAATTGTACGATCACTGGAACTGATTTTGTCGGAACCATATCTAACGGATCTGGTTTTGACCAAACAGAACTAGCTATATCCACCTTTACGACCTGTACATTTACAGAGGCGAAAACATCAGGTGGCAGGATATTTAATTGCGCATGGGAAAGCGTAACGCTAAACACAGGAGTTATTCTTTCTTCCTGCGTCTTCGATCAGATCGACATCATCGGAGAAACATTTACCGCAAGCATTACAGGTAAAACAGCAAACAAATTAGGCAGCACGTTTGAGCAAGTTCTTGACCTGTCAGATGGAGCAATATTCTCGGCAGGAACACTTACACTGGCAACTTCAAAAAGAAACTATATTGGCGTATTAAAGCTATCTAATGCTGCCGCCCAAAACATCACCGCTATTGTCGGACCTACTAATTTTCCATTCTATGTAATGGCAAATAATACTGGCAACTTCACGATCACCCCAACTGCGGTTGGCGGAATAGCAGCTAATCAGGTGGCGTCAGACGCAGGAGCACTTAATCTTGTAGGAAGGGCAACGGCAAATGATTATTACTTGCTTAAACTGGAAGGCGGCGTCAACAAAAAAATATCTTCGGTTAAATACATCTAATGATAAACGTCAACGAAGTATTTCAGTACATTGATTTTCTGGCGGCGAAGAACCAGTCAGGCGGAACATTTACGCCCGATCAGTTCAACCTGGCTATGAAAATGGAGATCCGAAACTTCGTGCGCAAATATTTAGGTGTACCGGAACAATATCAGCCCGGTAATCCGCAGCCACAAACCCCGTATGAGATCACTACACTGCTCAGAAACTACCTGAATAACTTAAAGCCGGTAGTTAAACGGGACGTAGATGCGAACGGATTTATTACGCTGCCGGACGATTACATTTACAATTCATCGTTAAGGTGGGTTCGCCCTGTTGTAAAGAAAATCAATCCTTATCTGCAAGCGGCATCGGCGCCGGAAACATGCGACTGCGATGATGATGGACCAACTATTCAATCCGGCACCATCAAAAAGCAGGAAACGGTATTTGAACGTATTCCTATAGAAGTACTGGGAGACGCACAATTCGATTGGTGTGCCGGAGCAAGTGACTTAGCGTGCCCAACGCTCGATAATCCAAAAGCCAGACTGGAAGACCAGAATAGAATGTTTATTCTGCCTCTTGGGATACCACAGGTGGAATTATCTTACGTTCGCTATCCAAAGACTCCTTTCTGGGCATATACTACAGCAGGAGGCTTTAATACCTACAATCCGCTACTCTCTCAGAACATTGAATTGCCGGAAATATGCGCAACTGAATTTGTGCTGGTACTGCTAGAGAAATTAGGAATTAAGATACGTGAAGGCGTACTGGTAAATTACGCTGACAGAACAAGACAGAGAGGTACGTAATGCTGACTAAAAAACAAGCTGCCGACTTTATCATTTTATCACTCAGTGGAGGTCATCCAACACCAGAGAATAAAATCTCACGTCCGGTGGTGTATGCCGCTCTGGATAACGTACTCAACGAATACATTGCCCGTGACGTTGAAGAAGAACTGAACCGAAAAGGATCGTTCAATGTAGATTCTACATGGGTGAAAACATTCTCCGGTAAAGACGCTCCGATTATTCAGTGGGATTCGCACCGGGCACAATGTTTCGCGTTACTTCCTGCATCAAGAGTAGGGATTGAAGATGATCAGGATATTCGTCAGGTATGTTGGTCACAAGGAGCATCCGAAGATTTTCCGATGGAGAAACCGGGATCGGCAAAAGCATGGGCACATTTGGAAGCAGGGTTTGTAGGAGATGGACGTTATCCATTTTATCCTGACAACGATAAAATATATTGGAGAACTATGCCTAAACGATTGGCAGGTTCCCGTATCATGGTATCTATGGTGGCAGGAGCAAATGGATACACCGAAGATGAAGAGCTTCCGATCCCTAATTCAGTGGCACAAACTATCTTTGAACGATTAGCGCAGTGGTTCAAGGTACAGGCAATCACCAAAGCAAAACAGAGTAATGACGGTAATCCAAATACTTAATGAACAAGAATTTATTCTATTGTGTTTCTTCCGTTCAGCTTGACAGAGAAGATTTCTCTTCCTCAAGCACTCAAAAGTATTTGCAGTATGCAATCTGGGCGTACAAGTATTTACTGAAATTCTCCGTAGCACAATCTGTTGACGTGTTTTATGGAACACCGAACGCCGTTGGTATTGTTCAATTGCCGGACGATTTTGAGTACTACACCAAAGTAGCTATTCAGATTGGTGGCAGGTACGTTACTTTAACGCTCAACCCTGATCTGCCATGGAACAGAAGAACGGACGATTGTGGAGATGATGTAAATGATAATTTATACGGAGAAGTACCGACCAGTACTGAATTAACGATAGCTGCTTATTCTACGTATGGATATGGCTACGGATTTGCACCGCACTTTCGCAACGGAAATTATGTAGGAGAAATGTATGGTATAGGCGGTGGAATATCCCCTGCCGGAACATTTAATGTGGACTACAATTTATCGCAAATCCAACTCTCCAATATTCCGTTAGTACCTATTGTAGTAGAATATGTTTCTAACAAAGTGAGCGGGGCAACTTTAATATCAGATGTATCCGCCGACTTAATTGTGTGGTATATTCACAAACGATTAGCAGCACTTGGGGATGTGCCCGAAGTAAAGTACAGAAGGATATGTGCCAATTACAACGATGCGCTTGATAAATTCAAGATGATGCAAACATTACCGACCATAGATGAATATCTCGATGGTTGTTACAAATCAACAAAATCCTCACCTAAACGATAGTCCATGCACCAAGGTCCGCAAGATATCAGAGTATTAAGCGGGGTGATGGATCACGACAGCGCCCCTTATGAAATAGCGCCACAGAATTACCGGGAAGCACGTAACACCCTTAACAGGAAAAACGATGGCGAGGACGGTTCACACAGAAATATTCCTTCATTCATAACTGTTCCCAACTACTTTTTAAAAGGCGGAACAAATATTGTCATTGGAAGTACGGAAGATATCAGAGATCAGTCTGTAATCTTTGCCGTTTACAATTCACTGGGCTATCATGGATGGTTCAGGTACTACCAAAATCGTCAGCCTAATCCTTATGGTGCGATTGAGAAATTGTATCAGGTATCTGACCCTTCTCAGTACAATGAGTACAATCCAAATCCTTTAAACTTTCAAGAGGATTATTTAATCACAGGCATCAACCTAGTGGACGGAATGTTATTTTGGACCAACTATCATTCTGATCCAAAAATGATGAACATTGACCGGGCGAATGAAACCAAAAAGAAAAGGCAATTCAATGTTTATCTAAACCGATTGTCCTTCACTTCTCCGACTACTTACACCTTAAATGTGCATAAGAAAAACGTGGGGCTTGTTGGTACAATAACATGGCTGGACACTTCGACCACTTATATTGATCGTGCTGCAAAATTATGCGATGTAATGTTGCAGTCGCCTATCGCATCAGGACTGTTAAAGGCAATCAACAAAGTCAATTACTCCACCTTAGAAATTCTTGAACCGGGAGAATATTACTTGGATTTACTGGACGGCGCAGCTCGCATCAGTAACGTAGTGCCAGAGAATTTCTACCCAGATTACATTGCAGGCTTTCCATTAAGTTATCCTGCCATGAGTCAGGATCATACTATCAGAATAAAATATCCTCCATTTAAAGCGCCATCAGGGGTTTTTGGAACAACAGTAGAGTCCGAAGATTTCAACGTGCAACTACAGCCTGTCACTAATTCTACTACAGGTGGATATTGGGAGTGGATGGGATTTTTAAACAACAGCACTAACGGGTATTATGATCAGGGAGGCAGAACAACGCTTGGCGCATCTTACAATACAGGAGTAACTAATCCGGTGTCGCCAACTGCATATCCGATAGCGTATGCAAGCTATCCTTCTCCGGCAATCGTTCCGTTGAATTATACTTTAAACGCAGTTATCACCATTAAGTCGTGGGATACCGACCCTGCTTATTATTTCAGGGTGTATATTGCGTATTTAGATCCGGGTAACAACGCCAACTTTGTTTCTCAATTACTCTACGATCATAGCGCCGGAGCGGGTGGAGTCGGCACATTTAATTTAGTATATCCCGGACTCTTTAGTGTTCCTGCCGGATTTCCGGTACAAATCATTACCAAATCAAATCTTCCATTTGACCCTGCATTCCCCGGAATCGGAGGATACACTTTATCAGGAAGTTTATTAGGATCGGTACTAACCAATGACGAAAGAGCCTCTGAGGTAGCTTCTCAAACATTGCTATTCCGCTCTAAATATCAGTACAGAGAATATCAAAACTCTGTGTACAGCTTAACCAGTCAAATTACCATCACCAGCAATCCGACAAAGGATAATTATATTGACATTGACTTTAGCGATAATCGCTTAACGAGCCCTGCCTTGTGTTCAGAAATTCTGAGCGTAACATTGGCGGTGAGTCAAGACGGAGGAGTTACGTGGTACGATATTAAAACTTTTGAACCGTATGAGTGCGTTGGTCCGGGACAAGCTACTTACCGCTACAACGGAAAAGAAACACGGATAGCGATTGATGCAGCAACTATGCTATTGCAATCTCACGCCGTTCCGGAAAAAAGTAAATCACAATTCTTTATTGATGATCGCATCTGGGATGGAGGGCTGATTGAAGGCAAAACTCCTGTTGATGCCAATTACAATATTGATATTAGTTTCACTCCACTTTCTTCCGATGTTATTGTAAGGCAACGTGCACAATTTCCATTTGAAAGATCGTTCAAAGCATGGAAAAGAGGGTGGGGCGGATATCTTGGCATTGTTTATTTTGATGATGCTGACCGCCCATCAAAAGTGTGCTTGTGCAAAAATGCAAGAGTAGATGTTCCCGGTTATTATCAAGAGGTGGATAATGGAAGCGGACTTGCCAGAACATACGATCCTGCTACTTTAACAATTAATATTACCAACGAGCCTCCGCCATGGGCGAAGAAATATGCAATTGTTCGTACCAGAAATTTAGAGGGAAGCAACTATTTAATGTGGGCGGCAGACACCGTTCGTTACATTAAATCAGATGGCACGGTAGGCACTTACACCGACTCTGCTTATTATGAAATTGATGTTTCTAACATTGCTTATTATATCGACAAGCCTTTTATTGGCGCTAAGATAGAATACACCTTTACAGAAGGAGATCGGGTAAGAATAATTGATAGCAGAAATGCACTGATTGGCATCCTTCCTAAAAATTATGATTATCCAATTGCTAAAGTTGACGGCACTAAAATATTGGTGAAGAAAGTTGATCCGATATTTATCAGTTTCGGAGCACTACTAGAATTTTATACTCCTGAGAGAACATTAGAACAAGAGGAGCTTCCGTACTATGAATTTGGATATACTTTCCCAATCAAAGAAGGTGTATTCTCTGGCATTACCAGACGTTATCATGTGGGATCAGAGCAAGATCAATCCTACGGCACCATCCCTTCCAATATCATTACTCCTGCCGTTATAAAATTGGAACAGGGTGACGTGTATTACAGAGACAGGCTGTATCCGATCAATACTATAGCACCACTTCCTACCGATATTCTGTATTACATCAGCTCTAATTATGCGAATGAGCAGACCGATAGCAAGTTTTCCGGCAACGGAAGAGTTGAGTCGGTAAAAATTCTGGATGAAATATCAAGACCATCAGCCTACCGGTTCTCTAATCAATATTATTCCGGTACTAAAATCAACGGACTTTGCGCTAACGAACCTGCCAATGGAGGACAGTTTGCTACAGATTTTGGATTGATCGAAACAATGATCGGCGTCAATAACGATGTACTAAGATTGGTATTTGCCAACTCCAAGCAGGAGTCCATTTACGTCAATCAGGGCATCATTCGTCAGACGCAAGGAGATGGAAACATTATCTCTCAGGCGGAAGAAGTGGCAGGCAACGCAAGATTAGCACAGCGTACATTAGGAGGCGTGAACCCAGAGTCGATGATCCTCAATGACGAAGGAGATATTATGGGGTACGATGAAAATGAAGGTGCCGTTTGGCGCTATTCAGGCAACGGACTACTGGAAATATCTGCCTATGGACTAAAGACAACATGGAAAAGATATGCCGACCAGAGAATCATGCTTAACCGTAAAAAAAGTAAAGCGGTAGCAACGTATGACTTGTACAGGGATTTATACCTGATCACTCTTTATCCATTAGCGCCACAGCCGGAAATATTACCGTTTGTAACCATCAAGTTGCCATTCTTAGACTTCGCACCGTTCACGGCACAAGTAAGTATTCAGCCTCTTAATAAAAATTATTACTCCGGACCAATGCCAGGAACATTTGCAGGAGGCAATATTCCTTCACTCATTAGTGTAGCCTTTGCGGGTACTCCATTTGTAGTAGTTGTTAATCCGGACGGAACCGTTACGGTGACCGCCCCTTCATTAGCTTATTCTGATCAATACATCAGAATTGTGCTAACCGATCAGTTCGGAGTGACGTATGCGTACAATCTTCCTTTTGGTGGAGGACAAGCTGCCGGACTAGGCACTCCGTTTCCAGGCACAACACTTGCCTTCTCCAAATCATCTGTTCCGCAGCCGGGATGGACACAGTATTTCGACTTCGTGCCAGAATATTACGGCAAGATCAGAAACCAACTAATCGCCTTTAAAGATGGTGAGTTATGGTTGATGTATGCGCAAAATACTTCCTTCAACAACTTCTTTGGCGTACAGTATGACAGTAAGGTAAAGTGGGTACTTTCGAAAGATTATCCGAAAGTAAAACTGCCGTTAGCATTGTGGTACAGAGGAAAAGGAAATTGGGGTAGCATTATGCGGATTCGTCCATCTGACAGTTATCCACTAGGCATGGAAACAGAAATGACTCCGGCACACTTTAGCTTGCAGGAGGATGGATATTACGCCAATGTATTGAAGAACAAACTCGATCCACGTTACCCAACCACCGATCAGGCGTGGGTAAATGGTGAAGACTTACGGGGAGATATTGTAGAAGTTGAACTTTATAACTCTGAAAACACCCCTGTTCGATTGGATAGTGTAAATTTGCCTTATATCTTTAGTGAAAATTCATAACCTATGGATCCATTATTAGCTTCTTCCCTTCTTTCAATGGCGCCAAGCGTATTTGAAACCATCTCCGGCGGCGGACAATTATTTCGTGCTAAGAATTACGATAGCAAACGACCTTACTATTCTACGCCCGAGCCGATCAATGACAATGTTGCATTGGCTAAAAGACTGTACAATGCAGCCAACTCCTACGGACTTCCCGGACAAGGCAGAATCGAAGCGAAGATTGACGAGAGCTCGGCAGGTGCCAGACGTGGAGTTGAAAATTCACAGTTGGATCCGGCAAGCATGTTACTTGGATATTCGGCAGTTGATAAAAATACCAAAGATTCATTCGCAGATTTAGGCGTAAAAGCAGCTAACTTCCGCAATCAGAATATCAGCAACACTGCATCCCGATTAATGGGCGCTAACAATGTATTGGCACAATACAAAGACCGTGAGTTTGATTGGAATAAAAAGCAACCTTATGAAGCGGACATGCGTATGGCATCCGCCCTTCGTAATGCAGGAATGCAGAATATCTTAACGGGTATTACAGGAGCAGCAGATACCGGAGCAAGTTACGCTATCCGTCAACCCGGAAGCGATGGCAATCGCATGGCAGATCCAAATGGAGGAGTTGCAGATGCAAGCAACGTATCTCTACAAGGACAAACTGCATTAACAGCGCAGGATAAAGCAGCGATGCCAAGTATTTTCTCTACTGAATACACTCCTCAGCAGATCGAGCAATTTCCAAACATCTTTGGCAAAAGCGTGGTTGATCAGTACGGAGAGATGAGAAAAAGTTATCCGTACAATGTGATGTCGGATGAAGAGTTTTATAATGCTATCGGCGCAACGATGCAAGGTCCAACACAAACACCAAACGTATTCACAGCAAATTATCAGTAATGGATCCACTCGCAGACGCAGCCCCTATATTTAAACAGCAACCTAACAGGGAGTATTTACGTGCTTACGATAATCAAAATCGTCCGGCAAAGAATACTTTACTTACTTCATTAGGCAATGATTTATCGTCTATTACAGGCGATGTATGGGACGTTGATAAGCCAGAGATCAGAAACTCGATTGATAATTTTATTAATACCAAAGCAGAGTATTTAGCTAAGGGCGTAAACATTGAGCGGAATCCAGAAGCGTATAAAAAGATATTGGGATTAAAGCAGGATATTATTGATCTTGCCGCTAAGTCCAAGTATGATCGCAGAACGTATGAGTACTTGTCTCGTCAAATGACTACGCATCCGGAGAATTATTTACCGGAGGATACTGACAATTTAGTTAAGTTCAGAGAGTCAGGTATCAAAAGAGCAGCAGATCCCGGCATCAGCGAATTAAGTGCTAATCATTTCAATGAGGCGATTGCTAAAATGGGCAAGCCCGAAAACTTTGTACGTAAAGAAGTAGCATTAAATGGTGGCATCTCAAAAGTTACAGCAGACGAAGCCTTTGACGAAGATCAGGCAAAAGCAGCGTACCATGTATGGGCATCTCAAGGAGAAAATAGCAGAGATCGTGACTACATGGGATTGCGTAATGCAATTACCAAAGACGTGAATCGGGAATATGCGATCAAAGGTATCAGTCCGAATGACGTGAGCGTTATTCAACGTGCTGCCGATGTGGAGAAAAAGATGATGGACTACTTTGTGGATATTAAAAAAGCGCAATTTAAGGATTATCACAGCACTGTTTATAAAAATACGCCAACGGGAGGAGATGCGAATGTACAGGTGACCGTAAGTGCAGGAGGCGGAGTAAATGTTGGTAAAGTGAAATGGGATTACGGTGTACAGCCAGTCAAAGGAGCAGACGGTAAAACGCATTATCAGGAAGTGTGGACAGCAGAAGATAAGGGAGACTCTGGCAATGATGATCTGTTATGGAGCACAGAAGACGGAACTCCTGTTAACGGCAAATTAAAAACCATTCACAAAGACGAGAATGGCAAGTTGGTAATTGATGTTGCTTACTATGATATGGTGCGCAATAACATGACAGGCAAAATGGAGAAGTCTGGCTCACCTAAAATTGTTCAAGTTCCTTATGACAAGCAAGAGAACAAACAGAAGGTTACCACCAATTATAATATTGAACCGGAGGAGTTGAGAAATAAATACTTCAAAGGGCGGGAAGCAAAAATTAAACCTGCAAAGTGGGCAGCTTATAAAGTAACTAAAAAATGAGACCAGACATAAGAAAATATTCCGTTAACGGCGAAATATACGATATTCCACAAGCGGACTCTGCTGACTTTTTTAAAGATTTTCCAGAGGCAAAGGAGGTGCTACCTCCCTCTGATCCTATTAAAAAAAAAGTAGAAACTACATCGCCTGGCACCTTAGAAGATGGGCAAGAGGGATCAACTCCATCGCAGACAACATCTACGTCCCCTACCAAAGAAATCAAACAGGAACAACCAAAACCGATCAAACTTCCTAAAGAGCAAAATTTAGAGGCGCTTGATAATTTTATTAAGAAGCAGAATGAAACGTATGGCGTAACCTCTGGTGTAAAAGAAGCTAACGACAACAACGCAAAGTTCAATTCGTTAAAAACGCTTTTACAAAACCCTTTGTATAAAGTAAGCGTGAGTGAGAAAGACTTGGCGAACGTCAATACTTATCTCACTGAGCGCAATGCAAAAATAAAACAGACTACTGACCAACTTCCTATTGCAGCAGCACAGGCAGAGTTAAAGTTTCGTCCTATTTACAACGAGAAGTTGCAGAACGATCCGCAGTATCAGGATATTCAATCTTCCATGAAGGCTGATTTTGATAAAGCTATTGCACCTGTTATTGCACAGGCACAGGAAGCAGTTAAGCAAGGCGCTGACCCTGCTAAATTAAAAGAGGGAGTAGCACAGCAACAACAAAAAATTCAAGCAGACATTCAAGCTAAATACGAAGGTTCGTTGAACACTGTTACTGCAAGGTATCAGACTGACATGAACAATGATATTCAGGCGGAATTAAGCAAGCAATTAGGAGTGAAATTTAATCCCGATGGATCAATATCAGGAGAGATAAGTCCTGCAAAAAAAGTTTTCTCCGATCAAACATTAAATTACTACAAAAGTATTTTTCGTAGCGAAGGATTCAAGCAATTGTCACAGGAGGACAAGCGTACATTTATTGCGCAGTCATGGAAACCTGTTGAGCAGCGCATGATCGCTAAAAAAGTAAAGCCCGAAGGAATATTAGCAGCGAAAGAAGCATTTATGTACAATGCCATGGAGGGTGCTATACAGGATGAGAAAAAAGGATGGTCGTCATTTGCAATCAGAGATTTTGCAAAGAATTTAGTGCCGCAGATGCAGGCAAAGATCACTGAAACCGATAAGCAGTTAGCTGAACTATCAGGATTTGGACCTACTTCACAGGATTTTCCGGAGCAAAACAGATTGAACAAGCAAAAAGAAATGCTTGAGCAGGCAGTGTCTAATTTGCAGAACGTAGAGAATATGCCCGAAGAAGATATGGGCGGATTCTTTCAAGCGTTAGGTGCAAATAAATGGCAGATGCTTCCTTTTATCTCTTCGTTGTCTGATCTGGACAACACCGTTAGTTTATACAGAGCAACTAAAAAAGCAGAAGAAAAACAACCACTCTCTCCCGCCGAAGAACTACTGTTAAAATCACAGGGGCTAAGTAATCAATTACAGTCTACCGTAAAGCCTAATTTCTGGTACAATGCAGGATCATCCGTAGCACAATCACTTCCTTTTATGGGAGAGTTTATTGCTACAGGCGGAGCGTTTGATGCAGCTAAAGCAGGTACATTAAAACTATTAAATAAAGCAGCCGGAGCATACGCAGAGAAAGAAGCGGTGCAACTAGCCGTTACAAAACCACTGGCATATTTAGTAGGAGCAGCAGCACAAACAGCCGCTAATCCACAGCACTGGGTAGAGAATACGATCAAGAGAATGTCGCCTGAAATTACGTTTGCGTTATCAGAAAAGGGTGGCGAAGTCATGTCACATATTGACTTCAACACTAAAAGAGATTTACAGGGATATCGCACCGGAACAAACGAAACTTTATCAGAGGCATTACCAAGAGCCTTCGCATCTTCATTTATTGATAATTACACGGAAAGATTTGGTGATGCAGTAGGTATTTACGGTAAAGCAGCAGGAAAAGTGTTACGCCCGTATGTGCCTGATGGTGGATCTGAACTGATGAAGCGGTTGACTTTTGGATATTACCTGCGCAAGATGGGTATTCCAACGAGTGAAGCAGCAGATTATTTTGTGAAGCACTCAATAGGCTGGCATGGATTCGGATCAGAGATGATGGAAGAGATTGCTGCAATGCCATTGACTAATATTCTCACAGGTGATGCACCTGTCATGGAAGGGATTATTAAAAACGACAAAGATGGAGCGCACGTTGACTGGGAGAACTTAGGACTCACAGCAGTGTCAGTAGGTGCAATGGTTGTTCCGATCACCACAGGAGTTGTTACAGCGAACGTAGCTAAGAAAATGAATCCCGAAGGGGAAGTCGTGGCGTATCGTGACGTTAACGGCAACCCTACTTCCACTAAATTAACAGCAGCGAATTATTTAGAGATAAAAAAACTCTCTGATATGAGTGCGGGTGAAATTGCGAAATGGAAAAGCGATGTACTCCCAAAATTAAAAGCAGAAGGAGAAGAGCGTAATTTCTTAAACATTTATGCAGATGCAATTGCCAAACAAAAATTAGCAAGCACTTCAACTACTCCTGATCAGGATGCAGCCATAACAGCAGTTGCAGATATTGAGGAGCAGAAATTAGACACGGAAGATCCGCAGGTTGCAAAAGTAATAGAAGCTGCAACAGAAGGAGAAAAGTACAGCGTGCAAATTCAAGGCGAAGGCAATACCGTTATGTCTGCCAATGCAGTTGCTAATATGCAACGCCAAGCACCTGAGCAGTGGAAAGCACTAATAGGCAACAGCGAAGTAATCGTTGTTGATGAGCAAGGAAATCCTGTAAGCGAAGAGAAGCAGCATGAAATATTGAACGAAGTTATTCCTACGCTTGTAAGTCAGGAAGTGGAAACTCCTGCCGAAGAAGCAGCCGAACCCGAAGAAGAGTCAAAAAAAAACATTGAAGCAGAGTCTACAAGTGTTGCCAATCCAAATACTGAAAACAATGGCGAAGAAAACAAAGCCGGTGAAGAAGCCCAAGTGCTAACACCAGAAATTCCAGCCAATGAGCCCGTAAGCCCTGCGGCTGAACCAGAAGTTGAAGTAGAGGATGAAGTACCCGTACAGAATGAAGGAGAAGTTATTGAATTAAAGTTAGCGGAACAGGCTGAAATAACAACAGAAGAAACGCCCGCGGAAACCCCTGCGGAAGAAGTTCCTGCCACTGAAATTTCAGAGGAGGATAAAACTGCATTAAGCCAAGTAGCTGACGACATTAATAAAGAAACAGAGTCTCTTAAAAAAGGTGATCAGGAGAAAAACAAAAATAAAATTGCAGCCAATGATTTAATGGTTCAGCTTACGCAGTCTGCTAAATCAGTTGATGACCTTCCTGCCGTTGCAAAGCAATATTTCAAAGAGGAAAGGGAGAAAATAAAGAAGCAGTACGGCACTGAACCATCGAAAGAATCCAATAAAGCGTACAAAGATTTAGCGATCATAGAGAATGAAGTAGATGCTAAACTCACAGAAATAAATCCTGAGTTCGAGCCTTCTTCCGCCATCTCCAACGAAGCAAGTAATATCGCTACTAATTTTACTTTCAATGGAGGCATTGTAGGATCACCTGCAAAGCCTTTTCTAATGAGTAAAAGAGTGCTGGATACACTAAAACAAATTGGCGTTCCGGTAGTATCAGAAGGCGATTTGAATAAAAAGTACAGAGGTGTATTTTATGGTCGAACAAAACGCATTCGCTTACAAACTGCCTACGATATGTATGTGGCAGCACATGAGGCAGCGCATTTTATTGACGACAAATACAAAATTTACGAGGATATTAAAGCTAATGCCAAGTCACTTATTCCCGAACTGACTAGAGCGTACTTGGAGTTTTATCCTAATGCCTCTCCTAACGCTTCTGAGCGCACTAAAATCAAAGAAGGGATTGCTGTACTGATTCAATTTATGGCAGCATCTCCGGCATTGATTAAAGCGAAATATCCGGTACTGCATACTGCATTCTTTGACAAGTCAGGCAAATACTTCAAGCCTGAAACCAAAGCGATGATGGATGCACTCTACGATCTTGCGAAAGATTACGCATCACTTCCTGCTGTTCACAGAGTAGGTACAAGGCAGGTGGGTATGGAGGACGAGCGTAAGCTCAGGGAGAAAGCAGTATTTATGTCCGCATGGAGAAAGATGGCATTTTTATTTTTTGATAGCTCTGATCCAATCGAGGCAATGGACAAACTCACTAAGCAACGATGGACAGATAATGCTATCGGACCTGCTTATGTGCAGTATTTAAACTGGCGTACCGTTGTTTCCAATTGGTTAAAATCAGGACTACCTGCGCCTCCATTCATCTTTCAAAGAGATGGCTCTATTAAGTATGCAAAATACAGAGTAGAGGATGTAATCACTCACCCTTCTGTCAAAGATAATTTGGATGAGTTCGGAGCGTATTTGATTGCAAAGCGGATGGTAGGACTTTTTGAGTCTGTTAAGCAAGAGCAAAAAAATATTCTCGATGCTACTGCTGACATTGCTGCGATCAAAGCAAATCCTTCTGCCATCCCTGCCGATCTCGCCAAACAAAATGACAAAATAAAATCACTTGAACAGGAGATTAAAGAAGCTGCTGCGCATATTGAAGAGTTAGAACAGTTGCTCTCTAATGAAGGATTCATTTCTACAGAAAAGCAGAATGACGTGTACGATACCGTCATTCAAAATCAGGATAAGTTTGCAGAAGCAGAGGAAATTTATCGTCAGATTTTTAGAGATATGCTAGAGTTTAGTTACCAGACTCACCGTATCTCTGAGGAGAATTACAATAAGTGGCAAGCCGATGAGTTTTATGCACCTTTCCAAAGATGGATTAACGATGAGATGAAAAACTCTCCTTCTTCTACTAACGGCAAAGGCGCTATTCCAGAGGGTGGGTACATGAAATATAAAGGTTCGGGGCAGGATATCGTTTCGCCATGGATCTCACAAATGTTGTATGTGGAAAGCGCAATTAAATCTGGATTAGAAAATATGATCTGGGTGAAATTGTATGAAGCAGTCGAAAAGAACCCTGAGTTATTGGATCAGTTCTTTACCGAAACGCAAGGATCATCCAACGAAGAAGGCAGACCAAAGTATGCAGGATCTATTATTGAGTTTAAGGTAGATGGCAAGAGTAAGTTTTATCGCGCCTCTCACGACCTAATGCAGTTTGCCAATTCTCTTGCGCCAACTACGGCAGGCTTTGTAGGTGCGATTTTATTAAAGCCTGTGATGTTATTTCAAAAGTCAACGACCTCTTATTTCTCTCCTTTCTCCTTATGCAATCCCGCTATTGATATTGCAGCAAGGTATCAGAATAGAAAAGTAGGTGCAAGTCCAATCAAAGACGAGGCAAAAAGTTTAGCGCAACTTGTTGTTTACTTTAAGCATTGGGTACAAAATCAGCAGACCGTACAAACGATATTAAATAAGTTTGGCGACAAAAAATTAAAAGATGTCGATCCGAAAGATTTAACATTCTTAGAAGAGTGGTTAGCGCTAGGCGGAGAAAATGCGACACAGTACAAAATGTACGATATTACTATCCGAGAAATTGCTCACAACATTATGGACAATAAAAAGTTCATAAAAAGAGGAAGATCCGCACTACATACCGCAGCACTCACAGTAGAAGATAAAATAGAAGGAGCGCTATCTATTGCATCACTACCTGTTAATGCCTCAGAGTGGTTTAATAGAGTAATTGAGTATGGAAAAGCAAGGGAGGCAGGAGAAAGTGTGCAACTTGCGATGTATAAAGCAGCACATTCCACTACTCCATTTTACCGTAAAGGTCAGATGGGAGGAGTGGTTGGACAAACGGCAGTAAGGGCACTCCCTTATTTGTCTGCTAACTTAAATGCAGTGTATAAATTCTATGAAGAGGCAAAAGACAATCCGGCTCGTGCGGCTAAAATTGGCACACTTTATTTAGCTTCCTCCATTGCACTGCTTGGGTGGATTATGTCGTCAGGATCAGACGAGGAGAAGTTGCAGTTTATGAATCTTACACCAAACGATTTGTCACGATTTGTGTATATTCCGAAATCATTATTTGGAGGCAATGGACTTGCGAGAATACGTGTACCGGAGTGGGTAGGGTCAAACGTGACTGGACCTGCTTCGATGTACCTGATGGCGCATTTGTGGCATTTAAAGAACAGCAAAACTTCGGACTATGTAGATGTGTTTATGAATCAGTTTCCACAGCAAGTACAGTGGAATCAGCCGGACAAGGCGGTGTACAGCTTCATTCCACATGCTATAAAAGCAGAAGTGGAGGTAGTAAGTAACCGCAGGACATTCCCGAACATGAGTTTTATTACACCTCCTTACATGGAGAACAATGTGTCGGACTCCCTGGACTACACTAAATACACTTCTGATCTGGCGAAAGCGATGGGCAAGGAGTTTGATGTGAGTCCACGTAAAATAGACTTTTACCTGAAAGAAAAGCTGGGTAGAGGGATAGAGTTTCTGCGATTCTTGGCAGAGGGACATGCTAAGGAGTTACGCAATTACTACTCAGTAGATGAAAGAGACTGGGCATACGGCAGAATTTACAACGAGTTTCAAGATCAGAAATTAGGCTACCAAAAATCATTTGGCGACTTAGAAAAAGCGGCAAGAGGAACGATTGATCGTAAAACAGCTACTTCTATTCTCAACAATTATTACGCATCCAAGTATCTGGACAAGGCGTGGGGGATAGCACAGTCATTATTTGAGAAGCAGGACAAGCTACCCGAAGGACTCAAACGAGATTTGATGCAGACGATGATCAATTTTGAGGACAAGCCCGGAGAAGATCACATCAAAGAAATTGAGAAAGTGTACGCCAGAACCATACTTGCTTCACTGGATGCGGGAGTTGATCCGGCAGTGGAGGAAGATGGTAGTCGAAACAGCACCAAATACTTTGTTGCGATGAAGGAAACTATTAACAATAAAGTGTTGATAAACCTTCGGGACAAAGGAATTATTACCCAAGCGGAACTGGATGCCGAGTGGGATAAACGGGACGCAGCAGCTAAAACAGACAAGGTTAAAGCCGAATCTAAGCAAAGAGATGAAGAAATTGATGCGATCTGGGAGCAGGTTGACCAGCGATTGAAAGCCATGTATCCGGACCCGACTAAAAAATCTTCACCAATCCCGTCAAAATAAACATTTACACCTTACTTTCACCACATCAAAAACAACTATCATGGGACTTATTGCAGAAGGTATATATTTAGGAAGTAGGGTTAATAGTGGAGATACGGCAGGGACATATATATGTAGCCATAAAATGTTTTTCATAGATGTTGTAGCAAGTTTTGCGTCAACGAGTAGGGTGTTAACCTTAACAGACGCAACCCTGACAAATTACTTGATTTTGCCAGACAATAGCAGTTCTTTTTATTTTAAATACTTGTTTATTTTAGATCCGGGAGCGGGTAAAGCGTTTATTGCAGAGGTAGAGTGTCTCCTAAGTGACGATACATTATTGTTGAAAGAGCCAATACCATGGAACAGTCAAACCCCAGAGGTTCGCGGTATAATGCAAAGTTTTAGCACAGAATACCTGCAATCTTTGCCAGCAGCTATCTCCAAACCCATCAAAAAAGCGATTGTAAAAGCACTTGACCCTGCACCGGGAACAGATTTAACAATTGTCACTAACGGCAACATTCAGCAAAGCATAGGACTTGTTTACGACTTCCCCTACATCGTTGAAAATCCGGGAGGGATTGTACCGTTTGCAATTTCTGATGCTGGTAACTTTGCACTTATTACTCAATATTAATATCGTCCTTATGGCAAACACTACCAAAGTTTACAAACTCAGCGACAGCGCCTACCTTGTTGTTGATTCTGCCGGACAACAATTCGTTGTGTCGGACAAGATCGTTACCAAGCCTTCTACGCCACTATCAACCATTAATTTGGAAGAGAAGCTATTCCAAGAGTTATTTTTGGATACATGGATTGGTAATGCGAAAGATGCACTAGCAGAGCAAGTCGCTACACAGAATGAGCTCAACGGACTGCTTGCCGTTGTGAAATTAAAGACGGAAATATTTGAATAATCAACCTACCATGAAAAACCTCTTGACAAGGGCGGCGTTGGCGATGCTGCCCTTTTTGCTATGCGCCTATTCCCTGATTGCACAGGTACAACCACAGGTGTACTACACCTTTGACAACACTAACCCTTTAACGCCGACTATCGGCACAACCAACCTGACTGCTCAGGGCACGTACACCATTAATTCAGGTGGTCCGGTAGGAAAGTATGTGAACCAGAACAACACGACTGCCAAAACCATGACCGGGCAATCGGTTCCTTCTGCCGGAACGATCTATGTCGAGATGTTGTTCAAAGCCGACTATCAATTCTCTAACAACAGGGATCCGGTTATTTTTACTATCGGCAATATGTCCGCTAAATTTATTTATCCGGAAATTAGGTTCACCACCTCCACCAATGTTGGCGGAACTAATGTAGCAGATAATTTTATTATTACCCTCAACGGTATTGGTCCAAAATCATGGGCGTTCTGGGTAAAAGACTGGCACCATGTCGTATTCGCCTTCTCTGCTCAGGCAGGATTTAAAGCTATTTATGTGGATGGTGCATTACCCGTAGGATTCTCCAAATCACTGACTACCGGCACAGCTTCACCTGCTGCCAACAACAACCTTATTCTCAATACTGCTACTTCTTATTCGATGTCCGCTCAGAACTTGGATGAGATTGCAGTGTATTCGCAAACTGTCACACCTGCTCAAATCGCATCTGACTACGAGGATTATCAGAACGGTATTCACTACCGATTCTTAACCTCTGCTACTGTACCATCTCCTACCGTTACTCAGGCACCATTAAACGTGAATGAATTTCCGTACGGATACGTACTTGGATCAACTAACAGTGACGGGGTAACGAACTCTGCTACTACACAGCTTAAAAACTACCAACTTCCACGTTATTCTCCCCAAGCTACAGCGCCTCCGAACTTTGATTGGATGGCGCTCAATTATATGGCAGGAGAATTTCAGCCGGGTATATCCAGAGCAATGATGGCAGAAACAGCTTCGGTCATGAACATCGAACTGGCGAAGAACTGGAACTATTATTTTCTGCTTAACACCAATGCCAACTCTGCTAATTACACCGATACTACCCGCTTTGAAGGAAAGCAAGTAGCTACTTCTAATCGGAACAAGCAGTTTAAAACTTCGATCATTACTTTCTGGTCACAGCTTAATCCCACAGTAGCCGGATGTGCATCGAACCGTAATTATATACAGTCGCAGAATCTTCCTGCCAATCACTATGTCAGAAATTCGACTGGTCAATTTTTAGCCACTAACGGCACAGTATCTACAGGTACAAAATATTACTCTCCTGCGGCACCACTAGACTCCATTAAAAATGATGCGAAGACGGTAAAGAATAGGATGCAGTTACTCGCCAATGCCATGACTGATACCTTAGATATCGTGAATGAAAATGACGAAGTGCTTGTGCTATTAGACTCTCCAATGGTCAGGCAGGATCCGGCAGTACTAGCCGCTATGTCCGGACTTGGGTTTGGAAATGCACGGCAGTATATCGGGTATGGATGGTACACATTCAGTAAGCTACTCCAAGATTCAATTCGCTCTATTGCAGCATTCGATTCCACAGGTTATACCCAGTACCAGATTGACGGGCAAGATGGCACCAACGGCAGAAATTATTTCAGAGCCAACTTTAAAGAGCGCAGAAAGATCAATACCGACCCAACTTTCGGAAATTGTAGCACCTTCGATTTTTATCCACGCTATCCCTATAACTGGCGATACAATCAGTCTGCATTCAGAGGATGGCAACCGCTTGTTGAAGCACGTAACACTGAACTTGGACTAGGAGATTCTTACTTCACTCCATTTGTAGCAGCAGGGTACAATCCCAACGAAGAAATCAATATTCGTCCGGCACAGTACATGGGCTTAATGAAGTGTTTAAACCTGTTTGGCGCACGATCTTTTTATACGGGGTACTTCAATGAAGCAGCCTCTTATAATCCACCCAATCCACCCCCTGCAAATCCTAAAGGATATGTATGGCAGGCGATAGTTCCGGTTTATGCACAAGCGGCAACGGACTGGATCATGAGCAATACCGGAACAGATACATTACTTGCCGGAGATATGCCGGACGATTACGTGAAACGGACTGGATCTTTCTTTGGCTTTTATTCTGGTACAGCAGAAATTCTAACGCTGGTACGTAAGAAAATTACGCTGCCCGACACCATCGAGTACAATATTGGTACGTGCTACCAAAGAATGTCTTCACAGATTGGAGCATCACCTTTGGTAGATACCGCATTGTTTACAGTGGAAGGAAGAACCATGCGATTACTTACTCGCTTGCAAGGATCAGTGTATAAGGTGGATTTGAATAAAGATACTGCCGTTATTATTCAGTACGACAAATGGCATGAGAATACGCATCCTGAGCGATGGAGCAAAGACTTTTATATTGAGGCAGAACATTACGGAGAGTATGTTTCAGGGGCAAAAGATGTGCGCTCTATTCCTTATCAGGCTTCGGCTGCCGCATCGTTTGATTTTACCAACAGTACGACTTATTTAACGTGGAGGGATTCTGCAAATTACACCAGAGATACACTAAGTTACACCTTCAATTTACGTACCGATACTACCATTTATGTATGGGTGAGAATGCGGAGTATCAATGTTTCTAAAACAGCAGGATTTTCTTGCAGAGTAGATAACGGTGCTGCACATACGCAAAATTTAGTTGTTGATACTGCCTTTTTATGGTACAGAGTTGCGTTAGCAAATGACACCATCAAATATGCAGGGCTTACAGCAGGATTGCATACATTCAAACTCTTCCCAACGTCTGCACGTACAGAGATTGATCAATTCTTGTTAACACCAAATGCATTGACCGCGCTTCCGGAAGGAGTGCCTGGAACTAATAACCCATGTGGCGTTACGTTTACTCCTACCATCACTCCTTCGGGACCTGTTACGCAGTGTGGTGGGCAAGTAGTTTTACAGGCGAGTGCAGGGGCTACTTATTTGTGGAGCACTGGTCAAACGTCTCAGTCGATTACCGTAACAAATACAGGCGGATATGTTGTAACTGTTACAAATGGATCTGGATGTACCGGAGTGTCGGCAAGCACATCTATAACAATTAACAAAGTTGTACAAGCAACTATTTCTCCGGCAGGTCCGGTTACGCAGTGTGGCGGACAAGCAACTTTAACCGCCTCCTCTGTCACTACAGGAAGCTACTTATGGTCAAATTCCGCAACAACGCAAAGCGTTTCAGTAACTAGCGGAACATATACAGTAACTCTCACCAACAGTAACGGATGCACGTCAGTCAGCAATCCTGTCACGGTAAATATATTGACTCCGCCAACAGCAGGAATATCGCCATCGGGAACGATTTCTGTTTGCTCCGGAACCCCCGTAACAATCACTGCGACTGGCGGTGCGAGTTATTTATGGTCAACTTCTGAAACAACGGCAAGTATTTCGCCAACAGTTTCCGGAAACTATACTGTAATCGTTACGGACGCAAATGGATGTTCAGCATTAACTATCCCTTCAAAGACCGTTACGTTTAATGCGCTTCCTTCTGCTATTGTACTTCCATCATCTGTAAGTGCGTGTACAGGCACAGCAGTTCCGCTTACGGCTTCCGGAGCAGGAAACTACGTCTGGAACACAGGACAGGTTTCGCAAACAATCAATATAACTACATCCGGATCTTATGTAGTGACCGTAACTTCGACAGCAGGATGCAGTGCAGTAAGCGCTCCGGTTGTTGCATCATTCGCTCCGTGTAACTGCGTTGCGACAGACTCGGTGTGGACATTATATATTGCAAGGTATAACGCAAAGATTCAATGGAAGAGAGTTGTGAGCGCAACAAACTATATAGTGACTGCTACAGATTTAACTACGGGAGGATCAAGTAAGCAGACATGGAATAGCTCAACAACCATTCTTCTATTAAATAAATTAAAGCCGAACAGAAATTATAAAATCGAGATCATGACTTTGTGCGGAGCAAATTATTCAACTGCAAAAGTATTTTATTTAAAAACTCTCCCGCAATGATGACCAACTATGTAGTACACGTTGGCGACAACTATCCCACTCCGAGAATATCGGGGTGGGTTGGTAATTATTTAGAGTTTCGATTTTCATTATCCGATAACTGGGCGCAACTATATAATCTGACAGATAACAGCACTCACAAGATTATGGGTGTTTCTGATCTGTTTGGAAGCAACTCTATGCGACTTGGAGTGAGACGAGCGCCTTTGAATCAGAATGGAATTACTGCGGTAAATTACACGCACGTTAAAGGCAAAGTAGGCTACCCTGCTATCAAAGATCACAATGAAAAGGCGCTTATTCTGCATTACTGCGCAGTTTATACCTGCCGGATATTTGAAGCAGGAAATCAGTGGGAAATTCAAGTTTGGCTGGACGGAAAACTGCTTGGTAGATTAGCCACTACCATGAGCATTCCTAAAAATGTGCTCGGAAGAAGATTGTCAGGAATTTACGTGGAGGTCGGATCGCAGCCCAGTCCATTTGAATTGAATACCAGTATTGAGATTGTGCAAAAATAAAACCCCCTGAGAAATGTCGAACTCAGGGGGAAACTAACCTATAAAACCGAAGCAGCAGCAAAGATAATAACTTTTACGCTGCCGCCGTTTCTTTTACTGGAAGTCCGGCTTTTAATCGATACTCTTCTTGTAACAGCATCAGGTCAACATTACCTTGAGCATTAATCTGCTGAATCTTATTCTGAGATTTTTTGTCCTCTACCACCATATCCGCCTGTACAGCCGCCTGAGCGTTTTGAGCCTTTTGTTGCTCAACTGCCATCGCCCCTTGCGTATTCGCTTGTTGGTTCGCCTGAATAAGTGCTTGTTGCCTATCTTTTTCCTGCTGCTCACGATAAGATAAATACACTTGAGCGTAGCGCAACTGACCTGTAGAAACTGCATCTAAGATGTAGAAGAAGTCACTCATATTTATTCCTGCGCTTCCAGTTTTAGCCGCCGCCAATGAAGTTTGTGCCGCCTGTATCAGTATTGCTTTTTGATCATCATCTACAATCTGTTCAGCAATAAACTCCATGTTGCGTTTGCCATCATCAAAGCCTAACTTCACCACCTCCATGTAAGCGCCTTCTTTGGAGGAGTATGTTTCTGACACTCCGAATAAACTAGCGTGAATCTGCCAACGCAAAATCACGTTGTTCATGACCCTTGTTTTGAGTCGCTTGTAATTATTCAAAATGTGCTTGATACTGTCCGAGGTAGCTGCTTCTGCAATCTTTGAAGTGCCCACTAAAGTATCTCCCGAAGGAACGTTGCCGTCCACTACGTTGCCTACAGAAGTTAATTCTCTCATCCGGTCTGCAAGCATCTGGAATGTCGCTAAAAACTCGTTGAGAATCGGACCCATCCCCCCTTTAAGTTCAGTGACAGGCAAGTTTCCTGTTGGTTGCAACCTGCCATCTCGCATAGCGATTTTATACAGGAAGTCTCCGTTTTCTCTGAGCATGGTTAGAATATCCATCGTGTCGAGTTTCTTTCCTTCCATGGTTATTTCCGCCAATGACCCCCACTCAATTGCCAGTCCAGACGGACGAGCCTTCGCCCAGGCATTACGGAACCGGAAAATAGCCAGTTGCATTTCATCGATAGTACTGATCATCCTATCAACGATGGAACGATCTGCTACTCTGTAAAAATGAAACGGTGAAATTGGACGGTTTTGTGAGTTATACACTACATCATATTGATACCCGTAGTCAAACATTACATCTGTTCCGATCACCCATTTACCTCTGTAACGGCGAGAATACTTACGGGTTTTGGTCTTATTTTTCTTGCTTGTAGGTACTCCGTTTTTCAATTCAAAAGGAACTTCCTGCCCGTCAATATCACGGTACTCATACGATACATCACTGAACGACTCAAAATCCATGTCCAGTACAGGAATTTTAAACAAATAAAGTCCGGATACATCATACACATTTCCGGCTTGCGTCCAAGAGTTCACGTTGTACGCACTGTTTCCGTAATAAGTGGCATTCATCTGAGCCGCCTTGATCAAATCCTGTCCCGAAACTCCCCATTCTTTCAATTCTTTGATGGTCATGAACACAATCTCTCCGGCTTCTGCAATATGCTTGAAAGAACGATCTCTGTCGTATCTGATAATGCAAAACTCAGGATCGCAATACCTGATTTCTGGCTTGCCGGTGACTGGATTATTAAAATCTTTTGCCGCCATAAACCCTAATTGCACAGCATCAGTGATTAACCGGGTATGAATTTCTTCCCACTCACTTTGCTTCTGGGTTTTGTTCAGTAATTTCTGCATCACAATCTCGGAGGCATGTTTGAATGATCCCATGTTAGCGAGAATATCCAAATCCTGTAGTGTACGTGGCACAAATGGAAGGTTCGCTTGCTCCGGACTTTGCATTCCCTGATCGAGCCCTGCTGCTTCTGTAATGGAGGATAAAAACTCAGCATCAACGCTCTTCACATACGATTGGAACTTCATCATGTTTTTTTCATTGATGATATCATCGTCCAAGCACTCTACTCTTGATGCAAAATCGAGTTTCATTAATCTTCCATTGAGGATATCCAAGTATTTAATATGAAGCGGTACAGTGTCCCACGAAATATTCATCCACGACTTGCGCTGACCCGTCTTTTTATTGACAGGACAGATCCAGTCCATGTACTTGGTGTTGGGTTGCGTCCCGTTGGCATACGCCCTGAGTTCAGCGAACTTCTGCACTGTTCCATAAGGAACATAGGTATCGCTTCTCCACCACGAAGAAAGTAGCCATCTTGCCTTTCTTAAAAACCACTCTTTGTCCGTTGGCTTTTGGTCAAAGGGAACCGACTCGTCATCCGGTGGCATGGCAGGTTCGTTGACATATTTCTGTTGTACGGGATGGATCATCGGATATCGTATTGTGGTAAGAAATCACTTAATTCTAAAGGCGTATCGGGTTCGTCCGAATACAATTCACTGTTTCCTGCACCGATTAAAGCACAGGCAGATGCGGTAGCTAAGTCAAATGGTCCGAAATCATCCTCCATTTCCTGATATTGTTTGAGCAATTCATCATGCCGTTCTCGGTGTCCATTTCGCTCTATGTAACTGGTTATCACGCCAAACATGGTTTCTTTAGTACCTGTTCCGGTGTGATGTCCGGGCTTCTCTTCAAACACTCCTTTAATATCGTCAAACTTAAAATATAGATAGCCCAAAAATCCATTCTGTCTAAAATAATCCCAAACAGCAGCTACGTTGTTCTCGGTAAATATTTCACAGCCATAATAAATACACATTCTGAGCATGTCTTCTGCATACTCTTCGGGAGTAGGTTGACGATAATCATAAGTAGCAACAAATCGGTAAGACTCTAATTCATGCTCACTTCTACCGGGATAATCTACCGATGGATCGAACTTATAAAACACAGCGCCGCCACCATTGGAGAGTTTCAAGCGATCTTCTTTACTAGCGAACTTGAACGGATCGGCGCCTGCAATAAACTTTGTTTTGTTGCCGGGATACTGCATCCCGTCCATGTGATATTGATTGTTGGAGAACTTGAAATCCTTAAACTGGTACGATACAATCCATCGTCCATGTGGGTTAGGTTGAAAATAAACTTTACCGAATTTTATTCCACCTAACCATTCAAAATTACCTCTGACTACATCGTTGTTTCCGGCAGAATAATAATCAATGCGATCTTGCAAAATAATCAAATTGAAACGGCACATTTTAGCAGAGGACTTCCAACAATCTTTCCATGTCAAAGGAAACTGCCTGCACTTCTCAATAAAGGCTGCTGTTTTTCCTGCTTTTTTAAGTGCTTCTCTGGTGTTGAGTAGGTATGCAGTCACCGCCTCTTTGTCCGAGTACCCGTATTTATCTATAAAAGGCTCTCCGGTTTTTGGATTAATGCCCTCCAGTCCTTCGGCAGCAGATAAGAATAAATTGTAGAGTCCGGATTTGGTTTCTCCGTTCTCGTTGCGATCATAATAATCACTGTCATCACAAATGGACTTAAACTGTTTTCCGCCTCCTCTCTCCATTTCATCAACGGTAGAGGTGTTAATCATCTTTCCCTTCTTTCTGGAATTTTTTTGAAGGTGCATTAAGCATGGAATCTGGATAGCAACACGCATGATCACATCAGCATCTTCGGTTTTTCCGATCTCGTCATTGTGAATGATATGCTGCTTGGTTCCATCATACGCCTTCTCGTTGGAGGCTTTGTAGTCAATGATCGAACTGAGCGCCTGTGCTCCGTAATCAGGATGGGTACGCGCTTCGGGAGTAAAGAACCTGATCTCAGAAATGTTGTTCAATTTTCCGTACTGCACCGGCTGAAAATAGAACGGAATTAATTTACCGGGTTCTCTGACATGAAACTCATGTACGTGAGCGGCATCGCCTTCTACTTTACTCTGTAATCCTGTAGTATAATACGGAATCCTAGCCGCTCTGTTCCACCTCACGCCAGATACTTTACTGGTAGCCCCTTCCCTTCTTGGTTTTGGGTAATTAAATCCAAAGCAGGAGTCGTCATTATCCACCATATACCAGAACCAAAACCACTTGTAATCCCTGATTCTGAAATCAAAAAATTCTCCGTTGTGGATCCAGTAAGCGCAATGGAAATAATGATCACCGGTGATGCACGTAGGTTTTCCGTTGTTGAAAAACCAATATACATTCTCCCTTTTAAACCATTCGTTCTGGATAAACTCAATTTCAGATGCGTAATACTTGGCATTTTTTTCCAGTATTTCGATCTTCATGCGAGGGGTCAACTCGACCTTCTTTCCGTTTTCATCGGCATCCGTGTACCGCCTTTTCTGCAACTCCTTTAAACGAGCAGGAAGTTCTTTACGGGTAAATACCTGATCTTCCGGTTTTAACCCATAGCCATCAATGGTGGTAATGTCCGGACACTCCGGTAGCGGGATCTTTATAGGCTTGAGATCCGGATCTTCGTTAACAATAACGAATGTATCAGCCTTTTTGTACTTGTTGTGGTACTTGCTTAACATCAGGCTTTTTATCGAATGCTCGCTCTTCGGGTGAAATGTTGTGACGTTCTATAACTTCTGCATACACAGATCGGTACAAGGTATCTCGTAAAAATACGTTCTTTTCTCCGACCATTTCAATAGCGCGTGTCCTTAAATCTTTCTCCATCTCTGCCGCCTGCTTGTACAGCTTCCCTCTAGTTTCCTCTTGCTTTAAAGGGTCATTGTCTTCTCCGGTAACAGCAGGTGCCGATATTAATTTAAGTTTATTGTAGTAGGCTTCATATCCAGTCACCAGCAATGCGTAACCTGGACCAGAAAGCAAGGAAAAGTCCAGAATCATTTTATTGACTGCCGGTATCTGGCAATTCATGGCTCGGTAGTACGTTCGGTCAAAGGCGCCTGTTGCCGGATCATTGGGAAAATCTGCCATCACTCCGCACCATGACTTACGTTTAAATTCATCAGGAATCAGTTTACGTGCCGGAGACTCTTCATCGTAGCACAGCATGATATACCGGATAATCTTGTCATTATCGAGTTGAATACCTGCTTTTCTTATCCCTGAGAAAGAACTGAATGACAATAAAGAAGGAAATCTCAGGATTAACGACTCTCCTTTTGGCACTTCCATAACATTGAACTTCATTGCCTTATAATCATCCGGCTCAAATTGATATTCTTCGGCTATCGAACTCATGCTTCTACCTCCTTTAGAGAAGATCGTACCATTTTATTGAGCGACTTCATCGGCACTACATCCTTGTACTGCATCCGGTACAGCACTTTTCCGTTATCAAGTAGTGTGTGTAGGTCAGTTTGCAAAGGCACCGCATCAAAAGTAGGAAACCATACTTTGTCGCCCGGCTTTAAATATTCATTCTCTATACCGATCTCCGGATAATCCTGATACGCTCTTGCAGGATTGCCAATGTACCGAACTGTTCCTCTGCTCTGGCTTTTAGAAGTCCGCATGTGCTTAGGCAGGTACAGCTTAGTGTTAATTTCATCTTCTTCCGCCTCAATAATAATGTAGCCGTTCACGGTAAACACCTGTTCGCCTCTGATCACTACGTAGATTAAGTCGTAATCAATAAAAAGGGCTCCGTGTGGGTATCCGCACTCCTGGGGTATTTTTGGAGAGTGCTTCTCCGCGTTCTTAACGGCTAGGTAATGGAAAATAATGTGGTCGCCTTTTTGTAGCTCCATATCTACATCGAACCGGACAGACCCTTCGCCTCCTTTGGGATAAAATACCAGTTTATCGGGCACCTCCAGCACTTTTCCAGAGGAGATGGCGTGCACAAACTCCTCAAATTTGGTCACTAATTTCAGCTTTAGTCCTTCGTAAGTGCCATCATTTAAGGTGACTTCATCGTAATTGTCATCGGGCTTGATCAGAACTCGATTGCTAATAATTTTCATAGGGGTGGGATTTGGCTTCAAAAATAGCATAGTTTTGACTCCAATGGAAATTTATATTCAGCGAAAGATATTTACGGACTTATCGACCATAAGTGATGTAAGACTGAGCACTCAGCCTGAGAACTCCATCCGCTTCTGTGTTTGCATAGAAGATCGGGACAGAGGACTTCATCAGGGCATGAGCTTGGATGAAATTGCTGCGATAAAAGTGTACGGTCAAACTTGTATTCCTTATGGAAGGTATCAAGTGAAGATCACCAGAAGTAACCGACTCTCTAAAAAGAAAGGTTACGATGTATTTACTCCGGTATTATTAAATGTTCCAGGGTTTGATGGAATAAGGATTCATACAGCGAATTGGGCAAGCGAGATATTAGGGTGCATTGCACCGGGAACAACACCAGAGAAAAATGCGGTTATGGGATCTACTGTCGCCTACAAAGCATTGTTACGAGAAATTGAACAGGCTTTGTTAAAGGAAGAAGTTTGGGTAACAATCGAAAAACTAGCATAATGTTTGACAACTTAGATCAAAACCTAAGAACCATGACTGACCGCGAGTTGCTGTTGGTAATTGCAGAACGGCAACAAAATCACATAGAACAACATCGTGAACTTACTACCAAAGTGAGTCACATGGAGCGTAGCGTTGAAACTCTCCAACGGGGAAGTTATGAACGCTCCGGAGCGTACAAAGCATGGTTATTTGTTATTGGGATAGCCACCTTTGTTTCTTTAGTTATTACTATCGTCACTTCAATACATAAGCCATGAGCCTACATCTTGCGCCTTTAATTTATTGGATCATTCTTATTCTCTCTCACGTTATTCACATCTGGTTTAAGGTGCTGGAAGAAACAAAGGGAGTAGAAGAGAATTTCCATACATGGAGAAAAAATCCGTTCAATATCGGAGGGGTTGCCATCTCCTTTTTATGCAGTATCACCATGCTACTAATTGGCTGGCAGAGCTTCAATGTTGCAATTGTGAAATTCCCTACATTAAATCTGGACATCTGGGTGGGAGTTGCGGTAGCCTTCGTTGGTTTTGGTGGATCAAGTTTGTTTTTAACTTTGATGCGCCGCTTCAAAGACAAGGTGGACAAAAAAACTCGATGATAGATAATCAATGGAGATCAACGGTTATAGACATTCAATGGGCGGTTATATTCGTGCTGTTGATTGCGCTGTTCTATAATGGTTGCAAAAAATGTCCTGATCTTCCAAAGAATACTCGTCATGTTCAGATCGCTCCACCAGACTCTACCGTTAAAGGCGGAGCAGTTGTGCCGGAGCATAAGACTACGTTACCACCTGTTCATAAAAAGAATAAGGTATCGCCTGTGGGTGATAATTCCACTATCCAACCAGACTCTTTCGTTAATGATGATAGCCTTCGGGTTTATCTTAATCATTATCGGGATAGTGCGATTGATATTGAGTCCGTAGACACTGTTGTTGGATTCAAATATGGGATTACAGATTTTAAGTACAAGCTACTGAAATCCCAGATGACTGTTATTACAGACAGTATCCCTTATCCTGTTTACGTGCCGGAGAAAAAATCACTTTTTAATGTGTATGCAGGAGGGGTTGTGAGTATGGATAGTATTGTAACATTAGGCGCCGACTTAGCAGTAACTTTTCGTAAAACCCAGATCGGATATTCCTACGATCCTATCCGCAAACAACAACGAGTTTCGTATAAGCTAAAGATTTTTGGTCGGTAATTAACAACTTTTTGTTAATACTTTTTTCAGTTACATAGTTTACAATGTAGCTTTTTACTATCTTTGCTTCCATGAGCGATAATTCTGCCGTTAGAGTAAGTGGAGACTGTATGGATAAGTTGTACAGGCTTGCAAGTCATTTGCACTCACTTGGCATTAAACCGGTATTTGAGCAGGCGGTCAACGACCTGTACGATCTTCATGCTCCTGCAATGAGTCGTGAAACAAAAAAACTTACGTGGAAACAGTACAAACTAAATAAACAAAAATGAGCACAGGTAGAATTGTCCGTACCGAGGAAACTGCGATACCTCACGGATTGCCCGAACTGGGAAGAGTTAAAGTTGGAGAAAAGGCGTTGAGTCAAGGAGGGAAAGAGTATCCCACCTCGCTGGATTACTTCCGATTTACAGGAAAGTATGCAGCCATAGCAATGGAGAAGCTTGGAGAAAGACCGAATCAAATTCCAATTGTTTTTATTACTGACAATGTAGGCGAATGTTGCAAAGAAGAATGGGCTTCGTGGGACAACGGAAAACGTAACGGATCGGGAGACGGCGTTCATTTTAATGTGTATGACCCCGCACAAAAAAAGTACGTTGACGTAGTAAAAGGAACTCCTGACGGAGAAAAAATTTTAAAATTGTACAAGTGGGAAACATGGCTTATCCTGCGTTTTGTAATTCCTGCAATTGATAGTGTTTTAGGTCACTGGGTGTTTGCTACCAAGGGAGTGAAAACTTCTCAGAAAAACATTATTGGCACCTTTGATTTAATTCAAAAACAAGCAGGAACAGTTGTTGGATTTCCTTTTGAATTAGTGGTTGATAAAGTGACAGGTTATTCTCCGGGAGAGTCAAAGAAATATCCTGTAGTAAAATTAGTCCCTCAGATCGGTGCGGCAGGAATGGAAACTATGCACAAGTTAAATGAGGCAGGAAGGTCAGTGACAGGATTTGCAGGACTGGTGTTCACGGAGGCTACTTTAAAGCAAATTAGAGAACAATTCGATGAAGCAGTTATTGTGGAGGACACTAAACAATTAAATGCTCCTACTCCTGCCGTAGCTGAACCTGCCACAGAAACAAAACCCGGCACCATCTCACCTAATCCAAAGGTGACTGTCGATGAGAAAGGGCAAGCAGGAATGAATTTATAAGGGTAACGGATCGGGAGGTGGCGGAACTGGTAAACGGCAGTAGATTGACGGAAGCGCCTTAAAGTCGTCGTAAAATTTAACTCTTAGGCTTGCAGGTTCGAGTCCTGTCCTCCCGATTTATAAAAATAACAGTTAAAAACCAAAAAAAATAAAACATGGAATTTCCTAAAAACCTAGCACAAGGACAGCTTCGAGATTATCTTGAATCTCATTGCGACAGTACGTCCACCGAAACTTATTTTCGCCCTTTCGAGCAATCAGAACTTGACAAGGCGACTGCCGACTTTGGCAAAATGTCAATGACAATTGAGGACTTGAAACTTCAATTAAAAGAAGAAACAAAAGCGCTAAAGGAGACTATCGACTTTCACGCCAAGGAAGCGTCTGCAAAACTAAAATCTATTCGCAAAAGAGGCGAAGAGGAAACAGGAAAGGTTTTCTTGTTCAAAGATTACGAAGCCAAAACAATCACTACGGTAAATTCATTCGGAGCAATTATTTCTGAACGGAGAATGACACCGGAAGAAAGACAATTGCAAATTGATACTAACCTAAGAAAAATCGCTAATTCAAATGGATAACAAAACCGTCATCAACCTAAGTGACAGCAATACAAAAGAGCCTGTCACCGTATATCTTTTGGAAGGAACATTACCAGAACCAATTAATTTATCGGCGCAAAATTACACAGGGAATATCCATGCGGTATCGGAGTATATTCAACGATCAAACTTTAATGCTTTGGATAGCATTATTATTATCAATGATGATGGGAAAACAATTGAATTGACTGTAACTCCAAATCATCCGCATAAGATTGTAGTGCGTGGCGCATTAAAGAAAACTTTGGTGTTTGAAAAGTTTCAAATTGAAACAAGTGGTCGTTTTTCAACCAAAGAGTTTGCGCAACTTGTCCGTACCCACAAAATGTATTTCCCAGACACAGAGGTTCATAGTAAACTTCTTATGAGTTTAAAAAATGTTGAAGTGGCTTTTCAGCAAAACGCAAAAGAATTGGATGATGATCGTGGTAATACCACAAGCCTGTTTCAAACAAAAATTGAGAGCAACATGCTTGAGCGATTTACTTTAGAGGTTCCGATTTTTAAAGGGCTTGATCCGGTAACTTTTGAGGTGAATATTTGCTTAGAGCGCAGAGACAAAGGAATGTCTTTGTGGCTAGAGTCTGCCGAAGCATTAGAGTTAATGGAATCCTCTTGGCAAACCCTGTTAGCTGAAAAAATGAAGGTGTTCAAGGAAAAGAAAATCACGGTTATTCAAGTGTAGTGTAATGGCTAACATCGTTCCCACACAATCAGAACTTCCTATAGAGCAAGTACAGGCGATTTATTTTGATCCGCTTGCTCTACGGGAACCTTCTTACAAGTTGTACCGTATCAACACCCCTAAAGGTCGGTACTATTACACGTTAAATGCGCTCGGTATTCCAACGCTGTATATTGGAATGACTACTATGCTTGCATACGTTATTCCTAAGCCCTCCGGACTGATGAAGTGGATGTCAGATATGGGCTATGAGAAATCACAGCGTTATATGCGAGAGAAAGCGTTCTACGGCACGTTAATGCACACCGAAACTGCAAACTTTTGCTTAAACAAGTTTTATGACTTGGATACCGTTGACAAAGTGGTGAGTGATTACATTTTCAAAAATCAATTGGTGCTAGAGTTTTCTACTAAAGAGCAGTGGATAGAAGATTTGAAGAAAGATATTGCAGGGTGGATACAATTCTGCTTTGACTATAACTTTCGTCCAATAGCGATTGAAGTAATGCTTGTTCATCCTGACGGATACTCTGGCACTCTTGATTACTTTGGGTATATGGATATTCCGGTAACTGGATTCTGGGGCGAAGTATATAAATCAGGAGAGCGCAAAGATCAGCCAAAGGAAACGAAAAAACTAATCACGCAAAAAGTAATCATCGACTTAAAATCTACTCGGAAGGGTACAGGTGACGAAGAAAAAGATGTGCAACTAGAAGGGTATAAAAAATTGTTTGAACATAACTTCCCTGAGCATATTGTAGAGAAGTTGTACAATTGGTCGCCTAAAGATTGGAGAACAAAACCTACATACACACTGAATGATAAAACGGACTCTGTTGATTTGGAGAAGTTCGATGCATGGGTGAGAGTAGCGCAAGTAGAGTTAATGAAAAAAGATCCTGTATTTGCCCGTATCACAGGTAAATTTAAGATGGGCGAAGAGCCTGCCAATTGCTACTCTGAAATGAGTATAATAGATTACATTACCCAGAGAGATCATAGTACAATAAAAAGTGTTGCTAACCAAGAAGATTTGCCATTATGACCGAAGCAGTAATAATCGACCCTGTTGAACAAAGAGTCAATCAGGACGTACAAAAGTTTGATCTGAATGATCAGAAAATAAGTGAACTGTACGATAAGTACACAGTGTTGACTATCAAAGATCACACCGACAAAGAAGGCTACGAAGTATTAAGCAGGGCACGTAAAGACGTGAAAGCTATTCGTGTTGCCGGAGACAAAAAGCGCAAGGAGTTGAACGAAGATGCGAACCGATACGTGAAAGGAGTGAATGCGTATTGGAAAACATTGGGCGATAAATTGGAGACGTTGGAAGAAACTTTGTCTGAAAAAGAAGAGTGGTATTTAGCAGAGAAAGCCCGCGTGAAAGCAGAGGAAGATGCAGCCAAAAGAAAGATTGTGGAGGAGCGTTGCGCTAAATTAATTGAACTTGGTTTTGCGTTCAACGGAAGCGAGTACAGTTTTGATGATGGCGTTAATCCTGTAGTAAATATCAATGGCGTACAGATTGAGAATGCGCCGCAGGAAAGATGGGATTCATTTGTGGCTAAGGCTACTGATATGGTGACGGTATTTCGTGCCAAAGAAGCGGAGCGTTTACGTCTGGAAGAAATCGAAGCAGAACGGGTTCGTAAAGAGCAGGAGGAGGCAGAAAATCAGCGATTGGCAGAGGAAGAAGCAGAACGTAAGCGTCAAGCGAAAATAGCGGAAGATAATGCGAAGGAGTCTGCCAGATTGGAAGCTATTCGCAAGGAGCAGGAGGAGAAAGATCGTTTGCAACAACAGGAACGTGAGCAGTTTTTAGCACAACGATTTGCTTTGCGATTAAAAGTTTTTGAAGGAATGGAATCTTATGGAATGAGTTCAACTTTCAATGTAGGCTTCACTGGATTCAGGTCTGACAAAACAGAAATGTTAGATGGTTTTCATTTCAGTAATGAGGAAATAAGGAATTGCGACGATGCTGAATTTGACAAGTGTGTTGAAAGAGCAAAGTCGCATGAAAAAATTTTCCAACAACGTAAAAAAGAGTACGAAGCCGTCGTTGCTCAGGAACAAAAAGAGTTGCTTGAAAAACAGGAGAGAGAAAAGGAGCAGTCGATTGCTGATGAGAAGAAGAGAATTGCAGAAGCGGAGCAAGCACGCATCATGGGAATGAGTGATATTGAGCATCTGGAAGGATTTAAAAAAAATATTCATGTTGACGCAACTGATATATTAGCAAAAATAAAACAAGTCCCTGTTCAGCAAGAGGTGAGAAATGCCTGCAATAAACTTACTGCCGAAATAGATTCAATCATCTCAAAAATAAACTCAACCGATGTCAACAGTAAAAATTCTTAACCCGAAATCATACAAAGGAATAATTCCTGTCAAGGGAGAGGCTGCAAAATTCCTTGCAAACCATCCTATGAATGCGAATCAGCCCCGTCCGTGGAGAATAGTGGTAGAGAGTAAAAAATATGCAACTGCCGACTTTCAAATGACTCGTCAATGGGACTTTCACATTTACGGAAGTAATGGAGAGTTATTATGCTCTTCCAAACAACGCTACGAAAACAAAAAGGATTGCGTTGCAATAGCGAAAGAGTTCTTTGCCGGGCATCCTGCAACATTGGAAATTATCAAGCCTAAATAAATGTCGTGCTTCACCTTAGCACACTTGATGGGGTGTCCGGAAATACGTAAAGGCGATCAGGTGACTGTAGCCCAATTCGTCATCTACGAGAACGGATTTCCTTCCCTGCAATTGTGGGGCACGACACTTGTTAAACAAGCTAACCCTCACTCTTTCGCTATTGAAGTAATAACCGATGGTGTTATTTCTACCTATTGGTTTTACAAAGATTCTTTAAAAGCGTATCACTGTAATTTAATTGTAGTGAGCGTTACTCCTAAGCCTACCTTGAAACAAAAACTAGCAAAATTCTTACTTAAATTATTGTACCCGTGAAAGCATCCCCTAACATATTTAATCAATGGACGTTCCTGGCGCTCTTGACCGAAACAGAGAAGTGGGGTTATGCAGTGAAGGGAACGGTGCATCATCAGATGAGTTTGCGTTTAAACAATTGGCTGAACGCTACCAAATTGTTGCTTGATACCTACAAAGGGCACAAGGGAGAAAATGGATTAGAGATCAGTGAAATGTTGGAGTCTGATGCAGAAATGTTTTCGGATATTATGCAGCTTATCAAAGAGCAGAAAACTTTCCAAGAGAAATACGAGTTATACCTATCCTTTAAAAATTTAGTCAACGATAAAAAGAATGAGCGAGCCAAAACTGAGCCTGACAGCGTTACAGCTTAATAATATTGTGGTTGCTATGGTGGAGGCAACGCTAGTTACCATCAATAACCGTATGCCTTGCACCTGCAAGACTAAAGGAAAGCGGGTGAAGAAGCAGTTCGATACCAAGACTGGTAATATCATCGGAAGTCCGTGTCCTCAACATTTTATGGAAGGTCTGGCAAATGAAGCTATGACTTCAACGGATTGGAATGTCGGAGGTAAGCTAATGCAAGCTAAACCGGAACTGCTAGAGAAAGCAATCACTCCACTTCAACTGGAAGAGATTATGAAAGCAAAGCAATTGTGTTCTGATCCTGATGGTAAGTTAGGTGATAACTGTCCGACTTGTTACGGCAAAGCATTCTTATGTCCGGTGAAAAAATTGAGCGTAGTCTAATCCGAAAGATCCAAATCAATGGTCGTTCTTTGAGATCCATCCATTGTTGCTTCCACCTGATCTATGGTATCCGCTAAATTTCTGAATGTAACGGTAGCTGCGCCTCCTCCTAAATCTACGATAGTTGTTTTTCCTGCTGCTACTGCGGTCAGTAATCGCATTAACTCTCCGGCGGTGTAGCCATTCTCCAATACCACGTCCCACGGATTACTTGACGCTCCGATATTATTCATGATATAACCCATTGTGCCGGGATCGTTAAACGCTGCTGCAATAGAGTTCCATACGGCTGCCGCTAAATTCTCCGGAGAAAGTTCGGTTAGCGAAGTAATATCGGCACTCACATTTCCTAGCGCACGAATAGTTGCGGAAGGATCTAGTGTTATGCTTAAGTCAGCAATAGCCGATCCAAGTGCAGTGAGTCCGGCTACTACGGAGGCGCTTACTGATAAGTCTGCTGCCGCTTGTAGTTTCCCGATAATAGTTGCATCGGCAGTTAATGTCATTATCAAGTCTGCTGCTGCTGCAACAATAAGCCCTCCCGCTGCACTGGTAATATCCAACTCAAAAGATATGTCCGATTGTGCAGCCACTCCGCCTGCAATACTTAAAGCAATAGCAATATCCAGTCCCATACCATCATACAGCGACACTCCGCCCTCTGTAATAGGCATTACCCAACTGTCCGGCATGGTGTATCCGTTTGGGATAGCGCACAGTTTATCGAACGCTCCTAAATAATAATTTCTGCTTTTCCCGGCTTTGTTGTAATTAGACCTTACCTCAGATACAGATGTCCCTGACGAAAAATTTCCGCAGGATTTTTGTAAGACATTATAATTACCGAGCAGTCCCATTATTTACTCCACCCGAAGTTAAATACTCCTTGAATTGCACTGTTGATAGGAGTAGCTACCCCAGACCCTAGCAATATCGCTAAACACGCTCCGTCATACACTCGTTCTCCGGAGGGTAGTTGCGATAAGAAATCCCTTTCAGCAGGCACACCCAGTGTAGTGATAGGAAACTCAGCCAATTCTTTAAACAGCACTACCGCATACTCTCCTGACACATACGATACGGAGTTTTGAATGGTTTGGATAGACTGTATGCCGTTATCAGATCCTTGTAAGGGCATGGCAAAGTTGTATTTACCAACTCCTGTACCTGAGTATAATATCTGACCATTCGGGCACGCTGTTTTGCCAATTGGTAGTACCGTTGGAGTTGCCCTGGATGAAGTGGATTCACTGTTGGTGTATCCTAGTGATAAGTTCGGAGTAGCAGCACCTAATGGCGTAGCATTGGTATTGACAAAAAATGCCTGCACTCCTGCTCCGCTAATGTAGCGTGGAAGTAGTGTGTTGATCGTTAGTGTTCCGGTTCCATCTGTGGTAAAGTCAATCGCTGTACCTGCTACCGCATTGGCGTAAGTAGTAGCTAACTTGCAACTCACATCCGATACAGGTATGGTCCAGTAGTCTGTCGCTGCGGAAAGTCCGGTGGGTAATGCTCCTGATGAACTGACTTGAATTTTTGAATATGGATCAATGTACTTGCTATAAGTAATAACATCAGTCGTGTTATCAGCAGTAAACGTACATAGCGCAATTAACGTATTTGTTGTTCCTTGGGCGGTTGCCGTAGTCACTGTGGTTACCCGATAAAATCCAAGCAGATCAACCACCTTCACTACTGCCGGAGCGACTGTAGCTGCCATAGAATAAGCAGATCCGGATAAGAATATTTTATAAGGAGTTATTCCGCCAACATCTCCTCCATGCCTTATTCCTGTAGCGCCAGTTGTAGTCTCTAATATTTGCTGAAACAATAAGTTGGTGCCGGTATTTAGCAAAGCGTCCGCCCCAGGATTTCCAGCACCACGAAACAAAGAGTGCCATTCAGAGGCTACTGCCGGAGAAGTAGGAAGAAAGTTTTTATTCCACTCGCTTTTAAACTGTCTTCTGTAAACAGTGATTTGCGATAAGAAGTTGTCGTAACTGGTGAATCCTCCCATAATAGTTATTAATTAAAGATTGTTTTTATTGTTCCGTTAATTGCAACTCCCGTTATTGATCCTGATGGCATAATCAGTGCCGATAAAAAAGCATCATCTTCAATAATAGGCATTTCTTTTTTGTCCAGAAAGAAGTCGATCTCTACCGGAGCATCAACCCCTCTTATCATCGTATCTGCAAGTGGCTTTACCAGCACCAACGAAAATAATCCGACATCCACTCCAAGCATGGTTACTGACTCAATGCTCCTGATGCCTGTATCTCCATTTTGCAATGGTATAAATAATCCTGCCTGTCCAACTACTGCAAGTCCACTGGTCACTACACTACCCGTAACAGCTAATCCGTTTTGCTTAACCGTCTTTGATATTCTGCCTGCCACTCCTGCGCTATTGGTATAATTAATAAAGAAAGATTGCCCACCTGTTCTGGCTGCTACGCTCAGTGCTAGTGCCATCACTCCTTCGCCGTCTGTATAACGCGGAAGCGATACTGGATTGGATAAAAACTGTTCATCAGTAGTATCTTCTCCGATAGTTGGGTAGTACATCAAATAATCGCATACTACTACTGGCATAGGCAATACTCCTGCCGACTGCACTTGCATGAGCATTAACTTTCTAAGGTATTTAGTATAAGGACTCACATCTGATCCGTGAAAAAAGCCTCCGTCAGTAGATTGCGCTACTTGCTTAGAGGTTAAGGGAGTGGCGTCAAACCAGAATTTAGGTGCAGGATTTCCGGCGCTGGACGAGATATCGAACCACACTCCAGCGGTTGTGACCTGGTTAGGCACTTTCCTCCATGAGTAAGATCGTGATGATTTTTCTGCATCAACTAAGTCACTTATCCGGTTGAATCCTGACATTATCTTGCGCTATATTGTTTACTATAGTCATGGTGGAGGAAGCGTCCGCAATAATAACTCCGTTGCATTTACAGGCTCTTATAGGTGGCTGGTCGGGCAATACAATCACTGCCATTCCGCATTCTTTACAGGAGTATCCCATATTATGTCATGGCAATTGTTAGCGCTCCAATAGCAAACTGAGGCTGAATCCCGGTACTTACTGCCAGTGGACTGTTTAATGCCCCGTAAGCCAGTATTTGTCCGGCACCGGACGAAGCAGTTCCTACTGATACGTAAGTTAGCGTATTGGTTCCTGCCGAACAGATCCCAAACTGCACCAATGCTGCATTGGCTAACGGGTTTGTTCCGGACCATCCACCACCAGCACGGGTGATAGCTACTCTGGCGTACCCCGTATAATTTGCCTCAGAGGAGGTTTGATTGCCTGCTGCTGTTGGGTTTGCAGTATGAAAAGCTACATAAATGTCGGTAATGGCATCCCATGGCAACGCTGTGTTCTTGAATATCTTGGCTAGAAGATCGACTGCTGTAGTGGCTCCTGATGGCATAATACGTTATTTTAATTCCATCCCGAAGGAAAGAAGTTGTTAGTTGATCCTGATCCGCTACCATACTCATTGACTGATCCTTGCTGTAGGAAGTCCGTTGTTGCTACGTTTCCTTCACTGACCTTCACCCAATTAGTTCCGTAGGGAATGGTTTGTTGGCGGTACTTTATTCCACTTGAAATGTCAATACATTCCACCCCTGCATTGGTACTGAGATATTTAGGAATACCTACGGTGATAAATGGAAGGGCTTGCATGGTTCAAAAATAGTCAAAGGACTACGCCAAATCACGATAACGCATAAAAAAACCCCGGAGCTGTGTCTGCCGGGGCTCTGAAATTGCCATACCTCTATAAAGAACGACTGCTAAGATATTATTTTCCCAAACACCGAATATGAAGTGATCTGACTTTTAATTTCGGCAAAGATTAGTTGTGGGAATTTGCCGGACAAAGTAGGGGTATTTTGTCCGGTTTTTTAATAGAACTTCAAACTTACAAACTCCGCAGGATACTTAACCCGAATAGTATTGTCTGGATCAATTCTTCCGACCACAACAATGAATTTCCCTTGCACGTAAGCGCCTTTCGCCTTATATGATTTTCCAAATGGTGTAGGATAGTCACATTCTTTTTTAATGGTGACTTCAACTCCGATCATTGCCATGCGATTACCTCCTGATAATATTTACGGGTGTAGAAAGTGAACTTTTTACCTGCAAATGGAAATGAAATGACGATCTCGTTATCTTGGGCTGCTCCTGGATGGGTTGTTACTGCATTTCTGAGCATAGCAACGATCCGAGACTCATCCACATTTTTGTCAATGCAAACATAATCTCCGGTTACCTTTAGCCTCTCTTTAAACAACTGATTACATACAAGTGCGGGCTCTTTTCCGTGAATTACAAAGTTGCCACTTGAAAGAACATGGTCCATAGCTACTACATCGTAATCACTGTCATAATCTTGTGCAATTGGCACGCCTCCTACAAAGCTCACCAATGGTCGCACCATCACTTCATTGTCGCAACTCCATACTGTACGTGGATCAGTCCATGATGCTCCTGATAAGTGCATGATATAATCTGCTACCGGAAAGCCTTCAACTCTAAATCCTTTTTCTTCTGCCGCTTTCATCGTATAAACACATGGTGCTCCATGATCGGTGAACCGTGCCTCCAATTCCTTGTAAATATTTCGGTCATACATGCCGCAGTGCGGGTGAATGTACCTCAAAATATCGCTTTCGTCTTCTGGTGCTCCGCAAGCATCGCCCTTACGGGTTACTTCCATCAGTGCTCCGACTGCGAATAAAGTGTCTGGTGTTGCGTACTGCGCCATGTGAAAGAATCGTTTCATGTCTTCAATCCACCCTCCACGTTTGATAATCACATCAGAATCTAGCGTCAGTACATACCGAGTATTAATTTTCATCTCAATAGCATCGTCCATTGCAACTCCATGTGAGTCATAGCCTACTCTATCCCATACAGTGACGTTAGGGTGCTTTGCAGCCTTGTATTTGATCCAACGTCCGGCTTCATCATCAGGAGTACCGTTAACAATCAGTATTTTGATGGTCGGATAAAAGGTGAGTAGGCTTGTTAGGCACAATCGTATTAAGTCAGGTGTTTTATTCTGACAGATCAGTACAGTAATATCGTCCAGATCAGGACGTGCCGGTTCCGTCCAGAACGGGCGAATCATTTCGGTGGTGTGGGTCATGGGAAGTACAAATTTACAGGATTATCTTTTTGAATGTCAATCTCAGGCAGTCGCATATTTTTAAACTGCTCAATATTGAATGGTTTTGTAAGTAGGTGATAGCCATTTTTAGATGGGATAACACAATAATGCTTCTCTGTTCCTTGTTCTGGATCACAAAACTGAACTGCTGTAATCAATCGCTTTACATCTAAATCTTTGCTATCAACATCGAGTATCCACTTCTTGTTTTTGTCGTTGTGGTTTTGTCCGCAAGCACGATCATAGCACCTATTTACATTTACAAAATCACGATTCATCATGTTATTGGAAATGTTTATAAGGGTATGAAATGCTGTTTTCTCAAATGATCTTTTATTCAATCGCAACATTGCTCTTGCGTTAAACTTTTGACACAAAGAAATTATTTCAGGATAGTGCTTTTCAAGATGTGTAATTGAAGTGATGGAGTAGTTTTTTATTACTCTTGAGTTGCTGCCCAGTTCATCATTTTCTTTTTTACGTTGAAGTATTTGAAGAAAATAAAAATCATCTTCCGACTCAAACAGAAGTAGTGGCTTTATTATCTCTAAGTTGTTGGTCATTTAATGCTTGTGTTAATGTTTCTGAGCAAATCTGAAATAGTAATGGATTGCCTTTGGTCATTACTTGCAGTATTCGCTCTTTTTCTTGTAAGTATTTACGAGCAAACCCATGATCGTACTGAACAATAGTACTGGTGTTGTTGATTAGGTCAGCATACTTTACCGTTTGCGCTAAGTAGCTTATTGATCCAAGTCTTGCCGCTTCATTCAACTTGCGCTTGTCACGATTAAAATAAGGATATTTTTCATGCGTAAACTCATCGGTCAATTCCTTGACATGCGTACAGGTTTTATAAGCGAACTTTGCGTCATAACCAATGTCAGCCATTGCTTTGTACAGTGCATTGAAGTCGCATTTTGTATCCTCGAATAAATCATGGCACAATGCTACCTCAACACATCCATCTTCGTACTGTGAGGCTAATTCAGCCACCTGATACAAATGATTGTAATAAGGTTCGCCTGTGTATTTTCTTACTTGATCGCCATGCTGTTGTTTGACGTAATCAAATAATTTTAACTGATTTTCTCCTAATACCATTCTTGCCCATCTTACAGGGTGGAATGGTTCGCCTGTGAATTTTTTACTTTGGTCAAAGTCATCTTCAAAATCTTTGTTCATCTTTTATGTTTTATTAAATCTACCGCAGCGCAAAGTAATCCTATCTCGACTACTGCTATCCCGCAAGCAGATACGTGATTGTAATGGTTGAATAGAAATACGAGTAATACTATTCCTACAAAGAGTAATATCACTAAATAAAGTGAGCGTTCAGTGTGACTACGCATTGGATAACATTGTTTTTTAGTTTAAATAAATACTCGGTGTAGTCTTTAGTGCTGAATTTTCTCAGGTTATCCGCTTGCCATGCCTCTCTTGTTTTTATGTTGTTGCAGTACGACAAAGTTAGCTTTGTTTTGTTGTCTATACAAACCATCGTCAATGCCTGTACGCCTTTGAGTGCTTGCTGTTCTCCAATTGTTTCTACTTCCATAACCGTTTTTTATTGCCGTACATTACAGTGAGGAGTAGTCCAATGATAACACTGATGCCGGACCAGAAGTGGGAGGTGTAGGCATTTATGCGCAGTAAGAAATGAAGGAGCGTGAAGATAGTGAATGGCAGTACAGTGACCGAGCCCATGCCTATCACATAGAGATAGAACTGTTGCAGTAGCTTCTCATCCGATAACTGTTCGTTCTTTTTCATTTTTGTATTTCTTTTCCAGTTCGTAAATAGTTGCTCCGATCTTATGTTCTGCCATTGCAATCACCTCATACATGTCGGTGTGTACTGATCTGGCTTCTTCGGTATCCTGATCCATCATCTCTAATCGTTCCATCATCTTACGTAGTCGATAGAAGTTGGTCTGTGCGCCAAATTCATTGCGTACGTCCTTAGCTATTTTCAATGCCAATAAATTTTCCATCTTTTACAGTTCGGTTTTGAAATGATTTGAGTTTTTGATATGAGTCATTGTCCAGATACAGCTTGGCGGCTAGATGGAATTTATAAAGATGCGTTTTTAAATGGCTCTTTACAAAATCTATCCGGTATTCGCAGTACTGCTTTAGTCCGAGTTGGATCTGAATTTGTCCGTTGATGTCCTGGCGATCCATTTCAGTTTGTGCCGTGAACTTTGCTTTGGTTAAATTCTGGATCGTGTTATTGATCTCCAAGTGCATTAAGAACAATTCATCGGGATCTTCACATCCCTTTAGTTCGGTGTATAAATCTACTTCTTGGTTCATAGTGGCGACATGGAATAAACAAGGATTAAATATTCGGGAATCTGAAACTGAGTCGTAGGTAACCCCCATATAGTAATTTCATTTTTGCTGATTGATCTGAACGTATTTATACCATCGGTAAATCCGCAGTTGAGAGGTAGTTCTGCATCCACCTTTGCCTTGAAATCAATAGTCAGCCTGCCAGTAGGCTTTGGGACCTTACTTTTAATTCGTCTGGTGTAGTAATTGTTTCCTCTTTTTACCTCAATTGTTCTGCTGTATTCTAATTCAGCTTGAATATTGAGTTTAAGTACCTCACATTTTACCGGAAAGTTCGGATTTTGCTGGTCAAACTTATGATTTGTCATATCCATTTCCACCCGTCCGGTGTGATTGTTTTACGTTTTGTTTTTGCTATTCTTCTCAGCACTTCGATCTTGGTAGGAATGCCATTAGCTTCCTTGTGCGCTCTTATCTGAGATAAGATCCTGCCGGAGTCTTCGCTGTGAAACCGGTTGCAGTTAAATTCGTTGTAGGACATATTTTAGTATAAATCTTCTGAATATAATGTTCAAATTGATCCGGTTGCCTTCATCTTCATCTCTCCAAGCAATGTATATCTTCTCTTCCATACCTATTATGCGGTTGTTAGGGGGTTAGTACAGACTGATTCCAAGTTTTTTTCTAAACTCCTCAATATGCGATTTTGCATCACATAGCATCATTTCCATAAAGTCTTCATGATCGACTAAAATCTGAGCCAGTTGTTTTTTTGTCTTAGCTGATTTAATCCTATCTGTTGCAGAAATATCTCCTCCGTAGAAGTCTTCCCATTTTAACATTTCTTTTTTTATGTCGGCAATTTTCATATCTCAATTTTTAGTTAGTTTTTGGTGCGGGTGGTAATGGTTGCCAGTGAGTAATTTCAATTCCATCATCAGAGAAATCATCTCCGTTTGCATCTAAGAAAACTCCATCTTCATCATTTAGGTGACTATTTTCATACTGTCCATAATAAACAAACTCTCCGTCTGTAAGCAATATCATGTCTGATGCAAACTTGTATTTAGGGTCGCTTCCTCTTTTGGGTCTGGTTTCTACACTAATCCACCTATCCACCTCCTGCGATGCTTGCTGTTGGGA
>ERZ869921.73-NODE-73-length-55908-cov-24.587793_pt1 | contig 55908 bp, 72 predicted proteins | sample MGYA00579310_ERZ869921 | MGnify/ENA primary metagenome ERZ869921 (study PRJEB32216, sample SAMN09231816) | wastewater metagenome | place: USA: Maryland | collected 2016-06-21 | study: EMG produced TPA metagenomics assembly of the PRJNA472060 data set (Reclaimed...
CGGCTGCCAAGACTGCGCGGATTGCTGTCGACAGTTTAGGTGGGAGGGGATCCGGCCAGTCGCGAGGTTCCCACTTTATTAACTCAAAGTAAGCGGCGGAGTCTTCAGCCACCACACAAAGCCCCGCGTCTTTCAGCGCCTCTAGCGCATCAGCGAACGCCACTTTTTCTTCAGGAAGAACGGCCTCGTTTGCGGCTGCCAAGACTGCGCGGATTGCTGTCGACAGTTTAGGTGGGAGGGGATCCGGAACTGATTTGAACGGCCAATCGAACGTCATCGCTTATCTCCTGGTTTGCTGAATGCTGGTTTTGACTTCCCGAAACACCCACACGTAAGGGCCGCGGGTCACGCCGCGCGGGCGGCGGAGGCGTGCGTCGGAGCCGGGGCGGTACTGCGCGACGGGCTTGCCGCCCTCCATCTTGATCCACCCCTCCAGCACCGCGGTGCACGCGGCGCCGGAGCGCGGGAGGTCCACCCAGGTGAGCACCCCGATCCCGCGCTTTGGGTTGGGGACCCAGAGCTTGGTGCCGCGCCCCTGCTCGACCCAGCGCCCGGGTTCGAGCTTCGGGTACGCGTAGACGGCCACCCCGCGCGCGCCCTTCTTCGGCGGCGGTAGCTCGCCACCCTCCCGCACCCATGCCGCCACGTCGTCCACGTCGAGGCCCGACACCTCGATGGTGACGCGCTGGCCAACCATCTCCCGTTCGGGCGGCGCGTCGAGCGAAACGCCATCCACGGTCTTGGTCGCGAGCAGGTGCGGCCACGGCTGCGGGAGGGGGACGTTCACCGCTGGTGCCTTCTTGCTGATTCGGCCAGCGCCTCGCGAGAGGTAAACCAACACAAGGACGTGAACCGGAAAGCGGTCACGCGGTTTCTCTGCTCAAGGTCTGTGAGGATCTTCATGGGTCATCGCTTCTTTCGGTGCTCCGCGGCGTTTGGACACGTCGCAAAGTGGCTAACGTGCGTGTCCATGACTCGCCCCTTTGCCGCAAGACGCGCACGCCACTAGGTCGCTCAGCTGGTCAGCCATGACCAGTGCTCCGCAAGACAAACACGGTCGGATCGACCGCGTGGGCGGCCTCGGTGGGACGCAGGCGGGCGCCGGCCTCGGTGTTGACCGCGTGGGCCACGCACGCCTCAACGACGTCCAGCGTGGCCGCCACGGCGGCGGCGTGGGGTTCCAGCAGCGCCGCGCGCTCGTCGAGATCCCACACGTCGGCTGGACGGCGGCCCGTGGGTTCGAGCGCGACCGAGAGCGCGAGGTGCTCCAGCGCTCCTTGGAGGGTGGACGTCAGCTCTGGGCTCATCGGACGTGGACCTCGATCTTGGCTGGGGTAAGCCGCAGCGTGCGGCACTGGAACGCGACCTCGGCCGCCAGGCGGCGGCGGAGGACCAGGTGGGCAATCCCGAGCGCGAGCCACCACCAGGGCGACACGCGCGCGGTAACGCGGAGCAGGTACGGGTGGCTTTCGACCTCCCAGGAGCGCCAGGGGCCGGTGCGGAGCGTCTGCCCCACCGCGAAGGCGAGGAGCCGGCGCAAGCCCGCGTCCCGGGCGTGAGTCACGTAGAGTGCGTTGGGGTCGATCATCCGCCGGTCCTGTTTCTGAGCTTCTTAAGCTCGTCGGAGAGAAACTCGATGACCACCTGGTCCTGGTCGGCCATGCGCTTCCATGAAGCCCGGACCGACTCCACCTCCGCGTTCAGCCGGCGGATCTCGCGCGTGAGGATCAGCGACTGGACGAGCGTCCACAGCGCTTGCGCGCACCAAAGGCTGAGGGCGACTGTGGTCCAGTTCACGTTTCCCCCTTCCGCCAGTTACCGCCGTCTCGGTTCCCCCACCCCTTTGTGATGTTGCAGAGGACCCACTCCGCGTAATCCAGCACGTTGACCAATCGGCCCATGTGCGTGTAGGTCGCGTCCGGCGTGAGCCGCGCCTCCCGGAGATGGTGGAGCGCGTACTGGATGTCACCCTGCCTGGTCCGGTACCGCTCGCGCGCGTCCGCCCTCCACCGCGTCTCGGCGAGAGTGCGCGCCCGGCGTTTAGCTAGCTCGCTCACGGCTCACCCCGCCAGGTGTGGTACGCGCCCCGCGGCGCCCACGCGCCCTCGATGAAGCTCCACACGGTCCCGCTCAAGATCATGATCTTGGAGTCGCCGCGCGTTCCGTCGTAGCGCCAACCACCGGCTGATTTCGTCGACTTCTCGGCGGTCCATTCCCAGGACGGGTGCGCCACGCGCAGGTTGCGCACGTTGAGCCGTTCGGTGTTCGACCCGGCTCGGGCCGCGTGGGCCTCCAGCGCGGCCTCTGACCGGGTGCGCCGGCGAGCAGCTGGCTTCTCGTCCGAGAGCACCGAGCGCAGCCAATCGGCCATCGCGCGCGCCGAGGCCTCGCCCTCGCGATCCGCTACCGTGGTGGCGACCGTCGCGGGGAAGCGCTTCAGCAGGTCCTCCATCATCAGGCGGCGGGAGCGACCCGGGAACCGGGCCTGCCAGGTCGACGGGTACACCACCACGAACTCCGTGAGCGGACGGACTTGGAGGATCTGACCCATCAGGATCCCGAGCCGCAGCACGAGGGTACGGTACGCGGTGGGGGACTTGCCGAGGTACTGGCCCTCCACGACCACGAACGGCACGCGCTCACGCGCGATCGTCGCCACGGCGCGCGGGTAGCCGCGTCCGCAGTCGAGCAGCTCCAGCTTGGGGGCGCCGAACGCTGTCGCTTCCTCAAGACCCTCGGTGCAGCGGAGGAACGCCATCGCCCCGTGTTCCCCGGGGTCCACGGTCGCTAGCACCGCGCCTGCGCGCCACGCTGCGCGCAAGCGGGTGAGGATGGCAGCCGGCGGCGGCCAGGCATGCACGGGCAGCACGTTCACGGCGCACCGCCGATCTGGAAGCGCAGGTCCATGATGAGCGCCCCGCCGGGGAGCCGGCTTGCGCTCACCGACAGCCGCCTGGCGTCGCTGGCGTATTGGATGGCCGCCGGGGCGTACCGCTCGACCACATCGAGCAGCGCCGCGCCCATCGCGCCGCCGTTGCGCTCGCGCTCCTGGTCGAACATCGACAGCAGCTCCCGCAGCGCAAGCCGCAGCCGCTCTGCGTGCGCCGCCGCGGGGACCGCCTGGCCCACCGGCACCTGCTCGTTCATCAGCGCCCGCAGGCGCTCCAGCTTCACGTCCTCATGTTCCATCGTCGTCTTCCTTCCCCTCACTGGCCGACATCTTCTTGAACGCCGGCGCCTTGCCGCGTTCCTGCTCCCGCACCTCGTCGGGCGGATCGCGCTCGGCGCGGAACCACCCCGGCAAGGCTTCAAAGTCCTGGGCGTAGTAGAGCGACCAGCGCTCGACGGGCCAGCCATGCGGCGCAGGGATGACCCGCACCCCGTACGCGTGCGCCACGAACGCCCGCACCCGATTGCGCGCCGCCGCCCACGGTCCCGCCGGGTCCTTCGCGCGGGTCGTGCACGTGGCGTGGACCGAGGCGAGGAGCACCAAGCGCCCAGCCGTCACGCCCTCGCGCTCCCAGAGCGCCGCGCGCCAGAGGCCAAAGAGGTTCAGCAGCTCGCGCTCCGCCGACACGAGGCGCGAGCCGCGGCGCAGCCGGTCGTAGAGCGAGGCGACGTACACAAGCCCCACCTCGTCGACCAGCGAAGGGCGCGGCGGGGACGGGTCGCGGCCGTAGCGCGTGATCCCGTTCACGACGTCGCGGGCCACATGTTCTGCGTGGGCGCTCGTATTAAGTGGCACGGAGAGCGCGCGTGCGATCGTTGATGGCGCGATAGTCGTCATGGCGTCCTTCCTTCAAGGCTTTGGCCGCGTCCTGGCGCAGCCGCTCAAGCTCTTCGTCGCGGTTCCCAACCGGCGCCAGCACCAGCTGGCCCGCATCCCCGAGCCCCGTGGCGCTCTCGCAGAGCTGCTCCAGGCGGGTCGCATTCCGGCAGATGTTGATGAGGTCGTCGTAGCGGGTGTTCCGGTCGTTGTCCCCCTGGTGGAAGGGGCTCGCCGCGCACGCGTCAATGGCGCGCTTGATCTTCTCGATCGAGTACCCGTCGCGAAGGCGGGCGGTGACGTGGCGCCGCCGCTCCGTGGTGAACTTGCACGCGCCCGGGGCGCGCTTGGTGGCTCGCAGCCAGTAGGCGTAGATCTCGTGAGCCTGGGCCTGGATTGACGCCTCGGCCTCCGCCGCCCGCGCGCTCTGCACCACCGCCACCTCGGCCCGCCCCGAGTCGATCCAGTCCGCCAGCCGGCGCAGTCGCTCCGGGGCGTCCGCAGGCTCGAGCTTCCCCGCCAGCACGTCGGCCAGCAGGTTGGCGATCCGCGCCGCCAGCTCGCGCAGGGCGCTCTTGGGTTGCTGCTGTGTCGTCGTCATCGTCCCTTCCTACAAGCCCGAGGGCCGCCGTCTCTCCGGCGTGTCTCGACTCAGTTGTGGTGCGGTCGTTCAACTCCGCACTAGGCCCGTCGTTCTCCCAAGGGTTCACCGCTCGTTTGCGTGGCTGACTTGCACCCTCAAACCCGCTGGTCCACCTGTCCCGTCAGAACGGGATGTCGTCGTCAAACGACGGCGGCGAGCCCCAGTCGTCCACCTCGCCCGCGGGCTTGGTGGTCGTGGTGCCGTCGTCGTCGTCGGGCGGTCCAAGGTCGTCCTTCTTGGCCTTCCACGCCGCCTCCCACGCGCCCATCGCGACCCGCTGACCCTCCGACCACTGCCGCGGGAACACGAACTGCTCGATGTCGTTGTTTGTGTACTCGCCCGAGGTCGTCACCTTGAGCTTGGCCCGGAACGGGCGCCCAACGAACACGCGGCGGAAGGTCGCGTCGCCCTCCTCCTGGGTTCCCTCCTCGTGGCTGCCGAGATCAAACTCCTCCTCCTGACCGACCGACTCGGCGAGGATCCGCCACCGGTTGACCGCCCCCTGCTTCGAAAGGTCGAGCGAGAGGATGAGCCAGCACGCTTTGCCCATCTTGGGGCCGTCGACCACCTCCGCCTTCACGCGGAGGAACTCCGAGCCCTTCTTGGACACGCGGCGCTGGAACCAGACGATCGCAAGCCCGTACTCGCCCGCCGGCAGAACGTCGGATCCGCCACCGGCGGAGCGGTCCTTGGGGTTGATCTTAGCCATTGTTACCTGCCTTCTTCGCACTCCGCTTGCCCTTGCCTTCGGCCGCTGCTGCCGCCGCGGCCACGTCCACGATCGTCGATGTCTTCGGCTCCGGTGCCGGTGCCGGTGCCGGCTCCGCCGCCGCGGGGGCCGCGTCCTCGACCGCCGGGACCGCGCGCTCCTCGGGCATCGACTCCGACGAACGCGGAGGGGCGACCTGCGAGATTGCGACCTGGTTTCGGATCGCAGAGATCCAAGCGCCGATGTCGGGGTGCTCGCGGTCCCGGAGCGGGGCGCACGACTTGAGCATCAGGTGTTCGGGGCCCGCGAAGGCCACCGCGTAGCTCGTGCTCACCTTCCCGCCGTCGCGCTTCTCGGTGCGGTAGCTGTACCCCACCGCGTTGACGGCGGCGGCGAGCATGTCGGGGAGTTTCCGCATCGGCATGGCCGGCGTAACCGCCCGCACCTTCGGGCCCTCGTCGGGTCCGACCTCGCGATCGTCCGCCAGCGCGAGGAAGATCGTGTGCGCCGGGACGTCCCGGAACTGCATGATCAGCGCCTGCGCCCGGTCCTGGAGCACGTTCCAGAAGCGTTGGCTGTCGACCGGGAGCCCGTCCTTCCCAATGGTCTGGGGGGACTGCTTGCGGATCTCGTCCACGATGATCCGCGCCGCGTCGGTCACTGAGTCGAGCACCACCGACTCGGGGGGCTCGGGCAGCTGCAGCGCCACCTCGCCAGGGGCCGAGTAGACCGCGAAGGGCTTCCCCGGCTCGGCCGACTTCAGCGACCGGAGCACCATGCGGTAGTCCTCCAGCGACTCCATCAGCAGCGTGGGCGGCGTGGGGACGCCGAGCCGCGCCGCCGCCTGGCGGACGTGGAGCAGCCCCTGGCGCTCCGAGAGGAGGATGAGCGGCCGCGGTGCGGTGACACCCAGGCTGGTCTTCCCGGTGCCGGTCTTGCCGTAGATCACCAGGTTGATGAACTGTTCGTTGAGATCGTCGATTCGTCGCATGTCGTTCTCCGTCAAAAGAGGTCTGTCTGTCCTGATTCCGCCGACCGGATCGCCCGGTCGAGCGTGGCTTTCGCGGCCTTCACCGCTTGTTTTACGGCCTTCTGCTCTTCCTTCTTCGCCTCGCGGGCGTCGAGGTAGTCCTGCCAGGCAATCTCGGTGCGGTGGAGCTTGGTGAGCATCGCCTCCGCCCGCGCTACCTGTGGTTGGTCCGCCGGGATCGCCTCCTCGACCGCACCCTTGAGCACCGCCCAGGTCCGGGCCTCGTTCTGCGTGTGCTCCTTGAGCGAAGCCTTGCCGTTTGCGTCCGCCGCCTCCAGCGCCGCGTACGCCCGTGAAATGTCGTCGATCTGCTTCTGGTGCTCCGCCTCAACCTGCTCTCGAATGACGTCACCGATCCCAAGCTTGGGAGCCGTTTCCGGCTCTGATCGGCGCTGCACCTCGTTGAGATCGAGCGCGTCCTTCTTGCCCTTGCGGGGCTTGGGTTGGCGCCCGTTACTCGTCGTCGGGGACGATTCGGAGGGAGGCTGTTGGGGTTCCGAGGCGGGCTTGTTGCGTCGTGCTGCCATCTTCTTTCCTTCGGTAAAGCGCCCGAGTCTCGGGCGCGGGCTGGATGCACACCTCGCGGAACGGGCACCGCCCGCTGGTGACGCTGCTGCACGCCTCCGGGCGTCGCGTGCGCTCCTCGGGGTGCTTGAGTGCACGCCGGATCCGAGCCGCCTCAAGCCGGATTTCGGCAAGCCACCTGGATCTCGCCTCGTCGGTGACGAGCGTCTCGAAGCGTCGGTAGTCCGTCGCGGGTCGCGCCCGCACAGCTTCGAGCCGCGCTACCTGCGCGTCGGTGACCGAGAGCCCGCGGGCCTCCTGGTCGTTGAGCGCGGCCTCGTAGATGGCCGGGGTGGTGTCGATGAGCGCCGCCGACACGCGGCCGTCCTTGTTGATGTGCGGCTCAGTCGGGGGCTTCGAACGCACCACCGACCACCGGAACAAGCCGCCGCGCAGCCCAACCCCAAAGCACCCGCGCCGCACCGCCTCGGTGTAGCCGATGTGCTGGGTGTCGAGCGGGAGCCGGTGCTCCCACACGTCCGGGGTGAACGACGTGGTCTTGTGGTCCCAGACGATGGCCTCGAAGTCGGGAGTCTGGGTCACCAGATCGACGGTGCCCTTCCAGGCCAGGTGCGCGCTGATGGGCATCACGAACTCGCGCTCGACCGCGAGCACCAGGTGCGTGCGGTACTCCTCCTCGCAGCGCTCAAGCGATGTGACCGCGCAGTAGCGCGCCACGTCCACCACCTCCGGATCCGCTCCGTCGGCCAGCGCCTGGTCCAGCACCGCGCCAATCGCTCCAAGCCCGTCCGGCATGCGCGCGCGCTTCGGGTCGTGGGGCGTGCACTCCGCCGCCAGCGACCACGCGGCGGCGAGCGCGGCGTGGGCAAGAGTGCCAATCGTGATGGCCCGGGGTTGCTCCTCGGGCTCCAGTCCCTCCGCGTATCCAAAGCCCCACCGGGCCGGGCACGCGCGATGCGTACTCATCTCACTGTTCGTCAGCACCAGTCGTTTCATCGTCGTCGTCTCCTTCCGGGCCCGGCAGGTTCGCCACCGGGCCAGCCATCCTGATCCGCCCCGAAGGGGCGCGCAAGCGTCACAGCGCGAACACGTCAATCGCGTCGTCGAACCGATCGGCCGTGATCGCAGCGTCGGTGATCCGGGCCGATGAGGCCGCGCCGGGGACCTCGTGGGCGCCGCCAATCAGCACCGCGTGGATCTCGATCCCGCGCCCCCGCAGGTCGTCCACCACGTGATCGTAGCCTTGGTCCTCACCGTCGGTCACCAGCACCACGTCGGCACGCTTGAAGGCCGGCATCGTATCGATGATGTGCCCCGCGTCTTCGAGCGCCTTGCCGATCGAAGTTCCGCCACCGCGGCAGCGACCGACCCAGCCGAAGTCGGCAGCCGTCTCGCGCGGCAAGTACGTCGCGAGGGTCGTTGCCCACCGGGCGAAGTCGGCCACCACCGCGGCCCGCTTCTCTGACCGGGCGCGGAGCACGATCGCGAGGGCGGCGGCGTGCGCCCAAGCCGTGCGCGCGCCCTCCATGGAGCTGGAGGCATCGACCAGCACCACGACCGGGCCGCGCTCCTCGGGCTCTGTCCCGCGCACCTCATAGGCGAGGGCCTGGCGCTCAAGGAGCTTGCGGGCGAGCGTTGCCTCGGTGGCGTCGTCACCGGCGAGCAGCAGCTCCACCGGGAGCACTCGGGCCAGCTCGTCGAGGCCGCCGAGCGTGGTGCCGACCGTCTCCTCGTGGCCGTGCGAGTCGCGGCGGCGGGCGCGGGCCGCGCCGCTGGCCGCCATACGGCCCGCCAGGCGCGCGATCTTGGCGAGCTTGGGGGAACGCTCCATGGACCGCTTGAGCGCGTCCTGGAGCCGCACGTGCGACGCCGTGGCGCCCTCGTCGGTCTTCCCAGCCGCCCTCCCGACCACCCGCACGGCTTCAAGGATCTCCCCCGTCTCGGTGGCCGCCTTCTCCAGCACCGCGCCTGCCGCGTTGGAAAGCCGGGTCACAGCGCGCTCGAGCGCCGCAGCCGCGCGTTTGGCGGCGGCTGAGTACAGCGCGCGCTCCTTCTCGGTCTCGGCCGCGGCTTCCTTGGCCGCAAGGTCCTCAGCGCGCTTCTGCGCGTCGGCCACGTCCCGCACCGCGTCCCGGCACTCGGCCACGAGGGCCTGCGTTGCGAGGCCGCAGGCCCAGGCGTCACCGCGGGCCATGGCGGAGGAGGAAGCCCACTGGTCGTGGTCCTGGACCGCGCCGAGCAGCTTGTCGGCCCAGGCCGGCGCCGCTTCGTTGCGCGAGTCGAGGCCGTAGAGGGCCGAGAAGACGTCGCGGGTGAACGTGCTCTCGACTTCGCCACCCTCGGCTAGCAGGGAGCGCTGCTTCGCTTCCTCGCCAAGAAGAAGCCGGGTCCAGTCGGAAGCCACCATCGCGCCGTCGGCGCCGTCGGTCAGTAGGTTGTTCGTCATCGTCGTCTCCCGCCGGGCGCGGCCCGGCGAGTCCTGGCTTGGGCCGTTGTGGGCCCGGGCGCCACTTAGATTCGCCCGGGCAGCGTCGAATCAGATCCCAAAAGCGAGGGACGCGTACACCTCGCGCGCGTCCTTGAGGTGCTGTTGGATCTCGGCCTGGGCGTCCTCGACTCGCGCCTTCTCGCGCGCCGTCTTGGCCGTGATGTTGCCGATCTTGGTGCTCCCGGCCTTCAGCTCGTCCGCCACCGCCATCAGACGGGTTTTGGCGTCCTCTTTGGCCGTGGGGGCCAGGCGGGAGATCTGGTCGGGCGTGGGGGTCGTGGCGACGAGCGACTTGAGCGCGCGCATGATCCGGTCGACTTCCTGCACGGCGGACGTGGCGAACTTGGCCACCTCGGCCGCGACCTTGGCGCGCTGGTCGTGGTGCTCCCAGAGCACGTGCTCCAGCACCGCGAGGTCACAAGGCTCCACCGTGTCCGACCCGCGGAGCCAGGCCGAAGCCTGCGCGAGTCGCTCACACTGGCGGATCTTGCGGTCCGAGATCGGCTGCTCGGTCGCCTTCTCCACCGAGTCGAAGAGGGCGCAGAAGACGCCGTCCATGGTCGACGGGACAGCCACACCCCGGGCGCCGGCCCGCGCGAAGGCGAGGTCATCGAGCGCGGCCAGCGCCGGCATGTCGGCGTCACCGCGGGCCCGGCGGATCGCCGTCCGGTCCGCCGATCCCTGCACGTACTCGAGCCAGAAGCGGACCTGGAAGCGGTCCCAAAGGGCCTGGAGGTGCGATCCCTCGGGGTATTCGTTGGAGGCCGCGAGGACGAAGCTGAGCGGCATGTCGGACCACCCGGCGCCGTTCCTGAACCGCCGCTCGTTTAGCGCGGTGAGGAGGCTGTTGAGGATCGCGGGCGAGGCCTTGAAGACCTCATCAAGGAACGCGGTCTTGGCGCTCGGGAGGTAGCCCGCCACGATCCGCTCGTACCGGTCCTCCTTCAGACCCGAGAAGCTGATCGGCCCGAACACCTCCTCGGGCGAGGTGAATCGGGTGAGCAGCAGCGCGTAGTGCTCCTCCTCCGTGACGCCGAGCCCGCGCGCGAAGGCGGTGGCAAGGGCGGTCTTGGCCGTGCCGGGGGCGCCGAGCTGCACGGCGTTCATGCCCGCCACCGCGGCCACCATGATCCCGTCGATCACTTCGTCCCGGCGCACAAAGCGCCCCTTCAACTCGTCGGTGAGGGCGGTAAGGCGGTCGCGTGCGGTACTTGTCGTCGTCATTCTGATTCTTCACTTCCCGCCGGGCGTCGCCCGGCAGTCGTTACTTGGCGCGCCTTCTTGTTTTCGCCAAGTCATTCTTGGAAGCCTCGTCGAAGATTCGACGGAGCCCCGTGAGGCGCCCGGCGATGACCGCCGCCGGGTCGGGCGCGGGCGGCAACGGGGCCGCCCAGTCCGGGTGCTCCAGCGCCCGGTCGAGGGCCGCGAAAGCGCGCTCGCTGACGCGTTCGGCGTTGATGATCCGGCTGGGGTTCTCGACGCCCAGCCGGTTCTTGAGGTCGTCGTAGCCGAGCCCCAGCTCGTGCAACCGATCCCACACGCGGCGCGTGAGCTGGTCGACTGTACGCACCTCCACCTCGACCGTGCGCACCACCCGCGTGGTGACGGCGCCACCCCGCTTTCGGTGGGGCGCCGGGTGCTTGCGCAGCTTGCGCCTTCTCACGCCTTGCGCGACTTCCTGACCCGCTTCGCGGGCTCCTCGACCGGCGGCTCGGGGAGCGTCTCGGGCGCCGGCTCGTCCGCCTCAACCGGGGCTGGTGCCGGGGCGTCCGGCGCCGGTGAGGCGAACAGCTGGGCAAGCTCGCGGCGGATGGCCTCTTCGACTTCGACAAGGCGACCGTGGAGCTTCTGGCCGACGTCGCCGAGCACGTCGGAGAAGATCGCGATGCGGGCGCGAAGCGTGCGGAACTCGGCCGACTTGCGCTCGATCGACTTTGCCGAGGGCTTTTCGTCAGCGAGCATCTTGGCGATCTCGACTCGGATCTGGTCCAGCTCCGTCGACAGCGCCTCGCCCGCCGACCGGGCCACCGTCTCGCGGTTCCCTGCCTCGTCGGTGATCCGGAGCACGTCAAGGCGCGTGAGGGGCGCCACCGACTGCACCCAGTCGCGGAAGGACTCGACCCGGGCGACCTGCGCCGGGCCAACAAAGAACACACCGCCCGAGTCGCGGAGGCTGACGGCCTCCCAGCAGTCGTTCTTGGCGACACCCGGCATGGCGCGGGAGAGCAGGGCCGAGAGGTCGGCGGTGAGCGCGTAGTCGCGGATCTCGGCGAAGTCGGCTTCCACCTTGGCACGGAGCGCGTTGGCCGCGTCGTCGGGCGTGGCGCTCTGGGCCTTGCGCTCGAACCGCAGCTCGGGAACGGCGCCGGCCGTGTCGAGCGTCACTGACCAAGCGTGATCCGCCTTGGTCTTGCCCTCCGCCGCGTCGTGGTAGACCCACAGCAGCGCGTGGGCGCCGCGCAGGCCGGGGACCCGCCGCTGGGCGTACTGCCCGCGCAGCTGCTCCATGGTGCGGGCAAGCACCACGTATGGGCTCGCCTCCACCTCGGCCTCCGCGATGCCGTGGTCGGCAAGCGCGCGCTGCCAGGAGGAGCGCGGCACTTTGAACTCCCGCAGGCTCCAGTGGCAGATGGCTCCGAGCACCGTGGTGCCGGAGGCGAGGCGGGCGGTTACGTCGGTTTTCTTGGTCGTCTTTTTGGTCATCGTCGTGGTCTTTCGTTGTGGGGTGTGCAGAGCCCAAGGCTCCCGGTGAGGCGCCCCGCGCGGGGGCACCCGGCCGGGGGCCTTCAGCCAGCGGCCGAGAAGCGAAGGGCGCCTCCTACCTCGGTGACCTTAAGGCCGTAGGCGCGGGCCGCGGTGGTTACCAGGGAGGCGGCTTTCCCGCCCATGACCCAGCCGAGCTTGGTGCGAAGAATGGTGCTGGCTTCAACCTCACCCACTGTGTCAGCAAGCATGGCGCGGATGTTGATGGTCTGGCCGGAGTTGTTGGTCACTGCGTTCGTCATCTTGATTCGTCGCTTTCCGCCGGGCGCTGCCGCCCGGCACGCTGTACTTGGTCCCTGATCCCAAGAGTGGCCAGTGGTATTTTGGGAGGTCAATGCGAATCCCGAAGCCACCGCCCGAACTCCACCCAGTGCGCGGGCGTGGCGCCAAGGCGCTCGGCGTCCTCGTAGGCGCGGGTCTGCTCCTCGCTCACCGCGAGGGCCTCTTGCTCGGTCAGAAACGGGCGCTGCGGGTGGGAGTACATGCCGCCGTCCCGGTCGGCCGAGGCCACCGCCGCGAACGCCAGGCGGGCGAATACGCCGCGCGGCATGGTGCGCGCGATCACGGTGCCCCCGTGAAGCGGAGGCGGCGGGTTACGCCCCAGCAGAATGAGCACAAGGTCCCGTTTAGGTCATATTCGTCCGGACCCCCACCCTCGCTCGCATCGACAAGCAGGCGGCAACGCGAGCACTCGAAGTGATGCACGTTGTCGATCCGAGCCTTCGGGACGTCCGGGCTCCAGCGCTCCTCCGGGTCGTTCACGATCCCTCCTCAGTCACGAAGGCATCGGCTAGCGCCAGGATCTTCGCGCGATCCGCCTCGCTGTTGGCCTGTGTGGCAAGGTTGGTGAGCGCCGCGGCCACGCCTCCTTGGTGCATGAAAGCGCGTCGTACGCCCTCACGTAGGCCTTCGTTGATGCGGCCGTTAAGGGTTAGCGCGAGAGCGTTGAGGCGGGCGGTGGTCGTCATCGTCGTCTTTCCGCCGAGCGGCGGCCCGGCAGGGATGACTTGCCGTACCTGCGACGAGCTTGCAAGGGGACAACCCAAAATAAGAATACAGCAAGACGAGTAGCAACGGCGCCGAATGGATCCGCTGTCAGATCGTCCTTGCCATCGACAGCAGCACGTCGCGGAACTCGGGCGGGGTCTGCGACGCCAGCCGCTTGCCCAGCGTCGGCAGGTTGCGCGCCTTCCCGCGCTGGTCCTGGTAGCCTATCTGGTGCGTGTACTCACCGCGGCCCCAGCGAAGCTCAGGCAGCTCGCACCCGGCAGCGTAAAGCCACGTCGCTTTGCGTGCTCGGTGGCCGTACCGGCACTGTTCGACGTGGCACGTCCAGCCGTAGTCGTCAGCGCGGACCCACCCACCAGCCACGGGTGGACGCGCAAGACCAAACGCGGGCCACGCCAGCGAATACGCGGGATGCTCAAGCACTCCGCCCCACTGCCGCACGGCTGCCAGCGCCGCCGCAAAACAACCACCATCATCACCAACGCGGTGACCGTAGCGTGCCTCGATCACTCGAGCCATCTGGCACCAACGCTGGCAAGGCGGGTGCGCAACCGCCGGCCACGGACCCGCGTACAATCGTGCGTCGCGCGCTTCATCCCACAGGTCAACGTCAGGGAGTCCGGCGTAGCACCCGCGCGGATCAGCGTACAAAGCAGCCACCGTCATGGCTGCAGCAAAGGCCCAACCGTCACTTTGCAGTCCGGGCAGCGCCAGGAGGACTCACCGGTGCTCACCGCGTTGACGTGGAACACCACCTCCAGCGACTCCGCCCCCGGGTCGGTGCAGAGTCCCGAGGTCGGGTCGAGCCACTCCGACTCCGGCGCTCCCCAGACGTGGATTGTCTCCGTCTTGGCCGCCGGGATCGCCTGGTAGCGCGCCACGTCCTGCGCAATGGCCCGCACGCACAGCTCGCGCTCCTCCGCCGTCAGGTCCGCCACGGGGCGCGCCCGCACAGAGCGGAGGCGCACCCATTCGTTGACCGTCAGCGGCGGTGGGGTTGCCGCGCTCACAGGACACCGGCGGTGGAGGTCAGCCGTCGCAAGACCGAGCACGGGCCGTGAGCGCGGACCGCCCGCTTAGCGCCCCGTACGCGCGCTGTCCAGTGCGCCTCTCCACGCTTGAAGGAGAGCCCCATCGACACGTCGTCCACGCTCACACCGGCTTCGTCGGCCGCGATGCGCGCCAGGGCGTGCACCCGATCCAGCACCGTTTCGTCAATCTTTGATTCGTCATCGTCCATGGCTTCTGCTCCTTGACTTTCGGATCTTGGTCTAGGTCACGGGCGAACAATGATCGCTTTCACGATCCCGCGCAAGATCCAGGACAAACTATCCCTTCCAAGCGGGCTGTCCCACCGGGCGACGTTCAGGCCAAGCCTCACCGGTCGCACCACGGTTCGGGGGATCTCTACCTCCGGTTCAGTGCCTCTCCGGATCTCCAACTCACAGGCACCACACACGAACGCCCCCCCGGGGGGGGGCGGAACGACCGCGCTTCGCGGTCGGGGGGGCGGGCAGCGGGCGGGAGCGGATCAAGCCAGCGTCATGGGGATCACGGCCCAGCCGCACACGCGAGACCGAGATGCGCTCCTTGCGCGGATGGCAGTCAACACTATCCGGCTCGACCGTTTTCTGCAGCCTTCCTAGGCTCGAAAAACGACCGACTGGCGTGCTCCGGTTTTACGATCCATGCGCGCGCGCGACCCATGGGGGCTACAGCCGACGGACAGCTTTTCCACCCGTGAGTCGCTCCCACCGATCCACGATCACGGACGCGTACTCGGGCTCCAGCTCGACCGTGCGGCAGCGCATCCCGAGCTGCTCGCAAGCCAACAACGTCGTCCCTGAGCCGCCAAACGGGTCGACCACAAGGTCGTTTGCCCCGCCGACCGCCTGCAGGAAGTGAGCAATCAGCGCGATGGGCTTCATCGTTGGATGCTCCTTGGAGGCCTTGGGGCGCTGGAACTCCACAAGGTCGACCAGCGTCCTGTCGGCTGGGCGCGCATGGGAACCGGGGGCCCAGCCGTACAGACAGGGCTCGTACAGCGAGTGAAAGTCGCGACGTCCCATCACCAGTTGATCCTTCTTCCAGATCAGTGTCTGGCGGAAGTTAGCCCCGAGAACCTGGGCGAAACTGCACATGATCGGGCCGCTTGCGCACCACACGAAGAATGGAGCGCCCGGCTTCATGCGCTCCAACGCGTTGGACCAAACGGCCGAGAAGAGCGCGACTGCGACGTTCGGATCGGAGTCGGACGCGATTGGCGCCCTGGTCCCACCGCCGGTGTAAGCCACTCCGTACGGGGGGTCCGTCATCACCAGGTCAATCTGGGATTCTACATGGTCCCAGCACAACCTGGAGTCCCCACAGACCAGGACGTGCGCTCCAAGGTCCCAAACCTCCCCGACGTTCACCCGTTGCTCGGTCTCTTGGACTTCAACCTCCGAGATGACGCCGCGTTGTTTGCGCTGGATCAGCTTACTCGCCTCGCGGTCTGTCCAGCCAGACGCCCCCAACAAGGCTTGGTCCTCGCGCAAGTCGCGCACCATCTCCAACAGCGAGGCTGTATCCCAGCCTCCAAGCTCCTGCACCCGGTTGTCCGCAAGAAGGTAAGCCTCCGCCTCTTTCTCGCTCCCGAAGGAGACCCCGCGGAGCACCGGCACGAGCCAGTCGTCGCCCGTGTCGACTACCCGGTCCGGTGGCGCTTCCTTCGAGGAGCGCATCTGCCGCAGGGCCGCGGCCCGGCCGTGACCCGCGACGAGCCGCCCCGAGGCTTCGTCGACCACGAGCGGAGCCACAAAACCAAAGCGCCGGATCGAGAGGGCGATCCGGTCGAGGGCGTGGGTCTTGGGGTTGCGGGTTGCGCCGCGCACCGCGCCGAGGGGAACCATCTCGATGCGCGGTGCGCCTGCGGGCGCGGTGGATGTTGCGGACGCCTTACTACGTGCTGCCATTCGGGCAGCTTAGCTCACCTCCGGGTTAGCTCGCGCGCCGCCGGGATTGCGCGCTCGATCAGCGCCTCGGGCCGCAACGCCCCAAGCGCGCGCGTGCGCTCGGCGAGCAGCTCCTTGGCGCGCGCGAGCTTCTTCTCGCCGCGCAGCTCGGAGTCGAGGCTTGCCTCCAGCTCCACCTGGATGGCCACGTTGCGGGCCTCCACCGCAAGCAGCTGCGAGCGCAGCCACGCCACCACAAGCGCGGCGAGCGCCGCCGCCACGTACGGCAGCACCGCGGCCGCCAGCTCTAGTCCCAGCTCCTTCATGACTCCTCCACAAGCTTCAGAAATCGGGGCCAGGGGAAGTTTGGCCCGGGATCGGTGTGCGTTGAGCGGTTCACGTTCGGGAGCACCTGGTCAAGCCGCGCGCGGGTGACCTCCAGGTGCGAGGTGATGCCTGCGACGTCCTCGGGCCACCCGGCCGCGGCGGCCGCGCGCAGCTCCGCCGCCGACACGAAGCGGATCGGCAACGAGTGCTTGCGGGCAAGAGCCGCAAACAGGCCGGCCGCGCGGGTAAGCGTCGAGACGGAGTACGGGTCCGCCCACTGGCTCACGGTCTGGTAGCTCGAGCCCGCAAGCTCGATGCCGATTGACACCGGGTTAAGCCCCGGGGCGTGCCAGGCCGTGTCCTCGTCCCGCACCGACCACGTGATGGAGTCTGCGTCCACCGCGTAGCCCCAGCTGGCGTGGGGCGCGTTCGGGCCGGAGCCCCACCGCGCCAGGTTCTCGGCCGCAACCAGCACCTCGGCGATCTCCGCGACGTGGAGGCAAAGGAACCGAAGCGGCCCGGTGCGTCCCGGCGTGTAGCGCCGGGCCTGGACGAGCGTGAGGTCGAGCACGCCAGGATCGGCCACGACTGGCTCCGTCCCCGTGAGCAGCACCGACCACAACGACGGCGTGACGACGGCGGGCGCGGGCGGCAGGCCGTGCAGCGCGCGCACGGACCGCACCGCCGACTCCGTGCAGCGCCCAAAGTCGCCGTCTGCGCCGTTCGGGCCGACGTCGTAGCCGAGCTTGACCAGCTGGAGCTGGAGCGCCCGCACGGCCGGGCCGCGCGAGCCCCGGGCGAGGGTTGCAGTCAAGGAGGTCATCAGAACTTGAACCCCAGGAGCTGGACCGTGCCGCTGGCCGAGGAAACGAACGAATCACCGGCCCCTGCGGGGTTGGAGAAGCGAGCGATTGCGGTCAGCGTCTCGGTGAGGCCGCCGCCCGCGTCCCACGTCGGGAGAGCGGTGAGCGGGATCCAGAACTCGGTCGTGAGCACGAAGTCCTGGGATGCAAAGTCCACCGGGATCGGCACCTCTCCCAGAGCATGGAGGTTCGTGATCGGCCTACCAGCGACACCCTCACCCACGTAGAAATCGACCGCCAGCTTCTTTGCCGCGACGATCCCAGCCACCCCGAAAACCAGCCGGACGCGCACAAGGAGCGCCGTGGCCGCAGCGGGCTCCTTGGTCCCGACCCAGTTGTCGAGCGCCGCAGTAAACTGCGCCGTAGTCCCCAACGCGCCGACGGCCAGCGCCTTGGCCGACCCCCAGAGGTTGGTCCCGGAGGTGTTGAACTGCGAGTTAAGAAACCGCAGGCCGCCGCTCCGCGTGTCGCCCAACGCGGCCCAGAAGTCGCCGTTGGTGTCGCGGATGTACCAGTCGACGATGTGCCCCCACTCGGCATTCGTCAGGCCGGTCTGTGTTGGCGGCGTGATTGGCTGGCAGATCCCGTTGCCGAGCACCTGGCCGCCGTCGGTGGTGACCAACAAGCCGCGCGGGCCAGTCGGCAGGCGCCCGCTCTCGTACAGCGCCTCTCCAGCGCTCGAGGCAAGCGGGGCCTGCGAGTAGCGCACCCACCGCGGGTAGCCGCGGGGGAACAACGCGACCACGGCAAAGAGCCCGCTGGTGCCGATCACCGGTGGCGCGGAGGCGGAGGCGTTCTGCGTGTCGGACAACACGAACACGCCGTCACCGCCGCCCGGGGTAGATACCGCAAAGGTGCCAGTGCCAGCGGTCGCTACGTTCTTGCGGATCTCACCGCCGCTCCGGTAGCCCATGAACTCCGAGAGCCAGTAGCCGGCGAGCTGGTCCTCTTCGTTGCCGAAGTACTTCGCCTGCTGCGGGGCCCAGCAGAACCCGGCAATGCCTACCAGGCTTGTGCGGCTCGGCTGGACCTGCAGCTGGGCGCGCTCGCTCGCCAGGGGGCGCACGTCGTAGACGTCGCACTGGGTGAATCCGGTGGCCGTCGTTGGAACCATCACCAGCGCCAGTGGACACCAGCCCGGGTCAGGAGCGCGAAGGCCGCCGCCGGGCGTCCCGAGTGCGATCCGGTACTCCGCCACCGCGCGCCTCACCTTGGGGACCAGCACGCTCGTGAAGGTCTGCGTTGCGGGGTTGTAGATGTCCCGCGAGGCGTTCTCCACAATCTGGTCCACCAGCCGCATCTCCACCACGTCCCAGCGAATCCCGGGCCCCGCATTGGCGGTGAAGGTGAGCACGGTCGTCAGCGCAAGCGCTGGGACGTCGGCCACGATGTAGGGTGAGTCCTCCGACGTGAGGCCAGCAAAGGCCGGGTTGAAGAACCCAATCCCACCAGCATCAACGAGCAGGTAGCCAGGGGCGTCGCAGCGGACCATCAGGCCCGCAAAGACGTCGTGCACCACCGGATCGGCATTCGGGGCGGGGACCGCATCAAACGGCCGCACAAGCCCCGGATGCGCCACCGAGTCGCCCATCGCCATGCGCGACGTCTGCTGCCGCACGGTTTGCTGCCGCGCCGCCGCGATGAGTGCCTCCGAGCGATTTAGGTCCTGGGAAAGCGCTCGCTCAAAGGTGTTCCAAACAATCCTATTGTTTCCGCTGCTCATGGTGTCCTCGCTCCTTACAGGGTGTCATCCACAACGATCTCGAACCCAATGCCCGCCTCGCGCACGTCCCGCACGCTCGCCCACAACCGGGCCACGATTGCGTCAAGCGCGGCAGGGAACCCGTCGAGGAAACCTGTCCCGGTGAGCTGGTCCAGCGCCGAGAGCGTCGCAGGGGACGCGGCATCAAACGCGAGCCCAAACTCCCCCAGGCTGCTTGCGGAGATCGCGATCACAAAGAACCGTCGGTAAGACGGCCCGTCGAGAAGGAACGTTCCCTGCCCCACCAGCTCCGAGCCCGCTAGTTTGGCGGTGGTGAAGTTGGAGCCAGGGAGGTCCAGCGGGTGCGCGTCGAGGATGAACCCGCCGAGCCCGCCGACGTCGCGTGTCTCGTACAGCGCCCACCGGATCCCGGTGCCAGCGAGCACTCGTCGCACCGTGCGCTCCACCGCCGCCGGGGAAACGACGTCCGCCAGGAGCTGGAGCCGATCGGCCAGCTGCTGGTCGCCTTCACCTGGCTGCCGCCCCGTCCCGCGGTCGGTCGCGATGGCGCCGAGTGCGTCCGGGCGCCCGCCTTCGATGGGCAGCGGCTGGGTGACCGAGACGCCCAGGTCCGCCCACTCCTCGACCTCAAAGACGATCACCTTGCCCACGTCGGCCGGGTCGTAGGGCGGGTCGACGGTGGCCACGTCAACGCCCGACACGGCCGCGAGGCGCCGCGGAGCGAGCGCGGTGGGGCCCACAAGCGGGGGGAGGCCGTCGGGCGTCGTGGCGCGCCCGTAGCGCCCGCGGAACGGGTCCTGCCAGCGGTCGGTGGGCGCGGTGGCCGAAGGCAGCACCACGAGCATGGACGCCGTCGCAATCACGCACCGCACGGACGCCCGGCCCGCCTCCGCAAAGCGCACGACGTAGCCCGCGGGCACGTTGCCCTCGTACCCTTCGAACACGGCGATCACGGGCACCGTCACCGGGCCCAGGGCGCCAGCGGCGAGCGCCGCACCGTTCGGCAGCTCGTAGCGCTGCACCAGCAGCGGCGAGCCGTAGCTGTCGGTCACCACGGCCTCCACCACGGTCCCCGCCGGCACCGACAGCTGCCAGTCGGCGGGGGCGAGGCGGGAGACGTCCACGGTGCCCGAGGCGCGCACGGGGCCGCTCGCGGAGGGCCCCGTCTGCTCGCTGTGGGGCTGGATGAAGTAGGCCTGCTGCGAGAGGTTCGCGGCCTGGTCGTAGCGCTCCCAGATCTTGCACCACGCAAGGATCGGGTCGATCCCGAGGCCGCCGTTCTCCTGCTCCAGCGGGTCGCTGTAGGAGGCCGGCACGAGGCGGCGGAACAGGATCAAGTACGACTGCGCAGAGCACGGGAAGAACGCCACGGGTCAAACTCCGTTCACGCGCACGCGCGAAAGCTCGGTCTTGAGGACCTGGTTGAACGCTGGGACAAGGTCGCCATTCGGGTTGACCACTGTGCCCTGCAGCACGATGGCGCCCGGCACCGACCGCGCGATCGACTGCAGCAGCGAGAGCGGCAGGACCTCGCCGGGGGCGAGCGCGTTGACGGTCGCCACGGTCAACTCGCGCAGCTGCTGGGACGCGGCGAGCGTGTCCGTGCCGGCCTCCCATCCGAGCACGTAGGCGATGTCCTGCACGAGCGGCTGGCTCGTGAGTACGTCGACAATGACCCCCGCGCCGCGGTACTCGCGCAGGGCGTCCCGCACGAGGTTCGCGAGCTGGTTGTTCGCCTGCCCGTTCGAGTCCGCGATGTAGACGCTCACCACGCCCGTGGGGCGCCCCCAATCGTCCACCTCCTCGAGCGCCGTGGCGCTGACGACACCCGGCACCGTGAGCGCTCCAAATTCGATTGCGCCGACCGTCCCGCGCCGCACCGACGGGAAGAAGCTCCGAGCGCGGCTGCGGAGCGCGTCGTCGCTCTCCAGCGCCGCGCCGCCCGAGGCGATGTCCGGGTTGGTGACCGTCACCGCCGGGTCGAGGTTCGGCGACACGAACGCGGTGATGGTCCCCGCCGCCACGTTCCCAGCGGTGCCGGCGAGGCGCGCGCGCGCGGTGGCGGAGATCGGGCCCGTGCCGTTGATCGGGAAGACCACCGGGGAGGTGGTCTCGAACTCCACGCCTGTTGCCGTCCGAACGCGCGTCCCGGACGGGTAGGCCACCAGGGCGCCGGGGGACGGCGGAATTGACCGCGAGAACTCCAGCACCACCAGCGCCTGGGAGGGCTGCTTCCGAACGATCTCGGGCGAGAACCGGTCCGCCACCAGCCGGTCCAGGTCCTCGTCCTCCGCCGAGTCGAGGAACAGCGCCGCGTCGCGGATCGCCAGGTGCCGGGTTGCCTCGTCGGCCATCGCCGAGCCCACCGAGACGAGGATGTTGACGTCCGTCCCCTCGGTGAAGATGGCCTCGCGGCTGATCCGTTGCCCGGGTGGACGCGCGGCGCTCCGGCGGAGAAGCTCCTGCGCCCCGATCTGGAAGTAGTCCTCTCTCGTTGGCAAATCGACCGGCATGCGCCGGAGTCTACTACCGAGGAGCACGAGGCGCGCGCAGCGCCACGTCGATCCCGATCTCGCCACCGGAGCGCGGGCGAACCGCGACACGGAGCGAGAGCACGTCGGGAGCGGCGCCAAGGCTCGACACGGACACGGAGGCCTGCGCGACGTCGGGCTCGCGCAGCACCTGTGCGCGCGCACGGGCGGCAATCCGAGCGGCCCGATCGGGCGTGAGAAGCGACTTTGATTCTGCGTCGAGGCCGTAGTCGAGCATGTGGAAGAAGTCCCCCACGCCCGCCGTCAGGCGCCGGACCACGCGCTTTCGGAGCCCGAGCAGCCCCGAGTCAAGGGCGAGGTCACCGTCGGACGTGAGCACGAACGTCCCAAGCGCCACCGCGCCAAGCGCCACCTGGTCTCGCGGGAGCTGTGGGTTGGCAACGTCGTAGAAGCCGTCCCGCGCCGCCACCTGGTCACGCACGTTGGAGAAGACGTCGGGCGCGGAGGCCACGAAGTCCACGTAGTCGCACCCCGTCACCGCACCCGTGGCGCCGACGTACGCGAGGCGGTAGTGCCGGTCGTCCGAGAGCGGGCCGTCGGTGAAGATGTCGATCACCGGGTCGGGCGCCGGGGATACAAGGCGCACGGTCTGCACCAGCCGCACGCGGGCGTCCGGGTCGAGCGGCTCCAGTGCCCAGGACCGGGCCGCGAGGATTGAGCCCGGGTCGAACGGCGAGCCGACGTCCCCGATCCCGCGGAGCCACACGCGGAGCACATTGAGGGCCTGGACGGTGAGCCCGACGATGACGAACCCGTCCGGGGCCGCCGTGCCGTGCGGCAGCGTGCCGGACGATCCCGCGCCCGCCCCGCCGCCCGGCTCGTAGGAGCACGCCGTCACGTAGTCGGGGGTCGTCACACCGCACCCCGAACCACGATCGACCCGCGCCCCTCACCGCCCACCGCCACCAGCGACTGGTCCGCGAGGACGCCGTAGAGGGCGTACGAGTACACCGTGCCGCAGCACGCGGCCGCCAGCTCCGGCGCCTGCGCGGGCGTGAGGCGCACGGTCACCGTGCACCCGTCGGCCACCACCACCAGCGGGTCGGCCTCGGAGTCGTAGGTGTGGGTCACGCCTCCGCACCCACCGATGAGGAAACGCCACCGCTCGGGCAGCGTCTCGCACTTGGGGACAGCCACCTGGAATCGCCAGGGACCGGCAACAGCGCCCGCGTACACCTCAAGCTGCCCGAGCATTGATCGGATGCGGCTGAAGCGTTGCGCCCGTTCGTTGCAAGAGTAGTCATCGGATCACACCACGTCTCCGCCGATTACGGCGGTGTTCGTCGCCACAATGGTCAAGCCGGCTGCGCCACCTTGGCGCGCCACCGAATCCCCGAGCGGGGCCGTGAGGGTCACACCAGCGCCAGCGGTGACGGTGACCTGCCCGGCGCCGAGTTGGATGACCGCGACCGAAAAGCCGACGCGGAGCCCCGGAGGCACCTCGACGTTGGTCGGAGCGGCGTTGTCGAAGGTCACCGTGCCGCCGTCGTCGCCAGCGGCCAAAACCTCCGTGGTGCCCGTCGTCGCGCGAATGCCGGGTAGGTCCGGCGCCGGGTCGAACGCGCCCTCCGAGAGAGCCAGGAGGGTCAGCACGTCGGAGTCCCGTGCGGCGTTGCCGCGGCGGAACGCGCTGAAGCGCGCCAGGATGCGCGCCCCAACGGCTTCGCTCACGTCGACCACGATCCCGCCGACGCTTTCCAGCGCCGTGATCTCGTTCGTTGTCCGCGCATCAAGGACCGTCCCTGCTGCCGCGATTACCGTGTCGTTGAGTAGGATCTTCACTTGTGGGGGATTCCTTTCAGGCCGGGATTCTGTAGGCCGCCAGTGCTTGGATCTGCGGCAGTGAAAGCGGCGTGTTGTAGGCCGCGACAATGCCAATACGGCCCGGGAAGAACACCGTCGAGCGTCCGCCTATCCGGGTGTTCCCAGTAGGAGCAGGAAGCGTGGTGTTGGCGGTATTGTCAAAACTCGTGACGTTGGCGACAGCTCCCGGCGTTGCGCCAGCGAACAGCTTGGTTTTGAGCCCTGCGCCGGCCGCGCCATCAAACGTGAGAGCAAAGAACGTCCACGAGTTAGCTGTGACCGGGCCTGTGGAGCGAGCTACCTGGGCAGAACCGGAAAAGCAATCCACGAAGCTCGCCCCAGAAACGACCAACAACCCGGTTGGGAAGTCCGAGGTTTCTACGGGTACCGCGTTGGCAAGAGGCCCAGTTTGGCGGAGCCAAAATCCAAGCGTCGCTCCAGCCAACCCTCCAAGGGCCAACGCAGCGCCAGAAAGAACGTCGTCGATCCCGTCGAACTCCAGGTAGTCAGCGCCAAGCGCGGGGCGTACTCCGCCGGCTGCCGTCAGCAGACCCGTCCCGAACCGCGCCGTCCAGGAGTCGACTACCCCACCGGATGACGCGATCCCGAACAGGGGATCGAACAACGCCACCACGTTTCCGGGTAGCGGAGGCGGCTGAATCTGCGGCCTAGCAAGTAGCCCTAATCCGAGTCTGTTCATACAGTGTCTCCTCCAACGATGTAGGTATTCGCGGCGCGCTGCTGAATCCCGACCGCGGCATACTGCCCGGCAGACGTTAGCCCGTTGCGGCCGTTGACCGTCGAGCCGACGCCGGCGATCGTGAAGGGGCCCGTGCCGGACTGGAGGAGCGTGCAGTAAAAGCCCTCGGGCAACGAGGCGGGGACGGTCACCGCGATGGCTCCAGCGTTCGAGTAGTCCACCACCGATCCGTAGTCGGCGGCGAGGATCGTGTCGGTTGTCCCCGCCACCGTGCGAGCCGCGGAACGCGTTGGGATCGTCGGAGTCCAGACCAACGGGCTTGCTGCCGTCACCGTCCAGCTCTCTGGTGTTCCTGGGCTTGGGGCGGTGGCCAGGCACCGGTCACCCAGCAGCCACGGCTCGCCGTAGAACGGGTCGGTTGCGCTTACCGGGGCAACCGACCCGTGGACCTGGATCGCCCCGTTCTGCAGCTCAACAAGCTCACCGCCGAGCGTTCGCCCTGGCTGGTAGACTCGTGGCGAAGCGCGCCCAAAGGCCGCCTGCAGCTCACTGAGATAGAACTCACCAGTGGCGTAACAAAGGAACACCACTTGAAGACCGTTCGCGACCATTGCAGCGGTCACCCGTCGAGTGATCCGGAATAGACTAAAACCACTTTCAGCCGGGATCGGGTTTGCTGCAGCCGATAGCCCTCCAGCGTTGAAAAGGTCGACTGTGGGCGCAGTCGGATCCCAAGCCACGTTCGTTAGGTCGGTCACCTGACAAGCTGCCGCAAGTCCGTTGGCAATGATCTTGAGCTTGAACGAGAACGTGATCTCGGCGCCAAGGTATCCAGCCGGCAGCGGCCCGCAGAGCTTGACAGCCATCACCCCGTCCCCGGCTTGAACGATCTTGCACGCGTTCGGGCTGCCGTCGGTTCGGGTGGTGTCGCCGAGCCCAACCCCGGTTTGGGTCGTTGTGAATGTCGACCAGGAGGTGGTGCCCCAAAGTGTGCAAGTCCCGGAGCTGTTGAACCGGCGCATGCCGCCGTTGACGTTGAGCTGGTGCGGGTCGGCGGGGAGCGCACCCGATACCCAGATCCCCTGCCGCGTCACCTCGCGAGCGAAGTGGTTGGTGACCAAGCCAACACCACCACCAACGATGCCGCAAGCCGGCTGCTCGCTCGTGGTGAGCTGCCCGTTGATCGTGATCCCGCAGTTACTTGTATCGGAATCAACCCGGATCGCATTGAGCACTGTCACGCCCGTGCAGCTGCGGAGCTTCACGTTTGCGTAGGCGGAATCAACGCTCCCGCCCTCGCATGATTCGAGATCGATGTCCGTTAGGTTGCCCTCGGTGTAGAGATCATCAATCTTGGCTCCGGTCACGCCGATCAGCTTGATTGCGATTCCGAGACCACCGAAGATCCCGGCGCCCTGAACCATCCCGTGAATCCTCAGGTTGCCCAAGCCAGTCGCCGGCCCCTGAGCCTCGATCCGCACCGAGTAGTCGTCAACGTTGATCCAGTCGACGGTCAGATCGGTTGCTGTCCAGGCGCCATAAACCCACACACCGTTATCGGGTGATGGCGGCTCGGGGAAGGCAAAGCGCCCCACGGCCCAAGCGAAGCGGCGGAACTCAAGACGACAGTTGTAGGCGACTCCGCTCTGTCCTGACGTGTATTCGCTGTGCACGCCGTGGGTGTACGTGCCGCCGATAAAAACGCGCTCAGCGACGCCGCCCTGGCCAGCCATCAGCTCAATCGCCGACGTGCCGGACCCAAGGATCGTGAGGTCTGAGAGACTCCAAGAGTCGGCGATTGTGTTGGGGCCAGTGCTACCGATGAACAGCACGGAGGAGACCGCGACACCCCACAGGATCGGGGCCCCACGTCCCCGAAACGTGTAGTTGGTCAACACCGGGATCGGTGACTGGATCTTGTAGATCCCGTCCGGGAAGTCCAAAGACCAGCACTCGGTCGAGAGCGCCGCAACCGCGCGCAGGATCCCGGCCGTGTCGGTTGTACCACCGGTCAGGGTCACCGGGTCGTAGTCGCCGTGAGCACCAAACCAACGGACGTCAAAAGCTCCACCGGGCTGTACGCGGCGCCAATGGTTTCCGGCTGTGTTGGCGCCGTACGCAACGCCCGGCACAATGATCGTCCCGTCGTTGTTCGCGGCGCTGGAAGCAACCCAGACGAACAGGCCGCCGCCGTCGTCCCCGGCCGTATCGTAGCCTCGCACCGTGATCGCTTGCCCCACGGTCCCCACGATTGCGCGCAGCCCGGCGCCAGCGATCCGGCCGATGGTGTCCACGACTCCCGTCCCCGCGCCGCCGACCACGAGACCAGCTACCGTTTGAACCAGCTCGTGCTGCACGCGCCACCAGCCAGCGTAAACGAGCGAGGAGATGGCCGGATCGGGGTAGTCGGCGGCGTTGTCCTCGCTCGCGCCCGTCGTGGAGGCCAGCGTGTTGGTTGGGGCCGCGCGCTCGTTGAGGGCAAAGTCGGTCAGACCCCCGGTGTTGCGCACGCGCAGCAGGCGCACCGACCGCTTCTCCGTCGACAGCCCCTCGTCCACGATCAGCTCGATCCGGTACGTCCCCCACACCGCGGCCGTGGGGGAGAAGGTCCACTGGTTGGCCGTGACGGCCGTGAGCGACGCTACGGCCGTGGTGTCACCCGGGGGCACCCACAGGAGGCGGAAGCGGAAGGTGGACCCAGGGCCGGCGGCGGTGAGGGTCACGAGCGCGCCGGAGAGCAGCCCGTCGGTGCGACTCCGGTCGAGGATGCCAGCCGGGAGCCCGGCCTGGTCGATCGTGAAGAGGGCTGACGACATGGCGGGAAGTCTATCACCCGCCGAAGCGCGCGCCTTACTCCCCCTTGACCCGCGCGCTCAGGACCGGCCCACCGGGGGCAAAGAGAAGCGGCTTGATCTCGGTGGTATACTTCTGCGTTAGCGTGTCCACCGCGCTCGTCGTTGGCGGCGTGGTTGCGGCGGAGATCGCCGCAAGCGCCGTGAGAAGCGCGGTGATGAAGGTGTCGAGCTGGGTCACGAGACCGTCGCCCTTTACGAAGGGGGCGGACGCGTCCTCGGAGCCGAGCAGGACGGCGTCCATGGCATCGTCGCCAGCAATGACGTGGCTCGCAGCCTGCCGGTGCTCCAGCCCGGCCCGTTCCGACCGCAGCGCGTGTGGCGAGACGTGGATCTCTGTGTCAAACGGCGAGACGCTGAGCGGCGTGGACGTCTCCAGCTCCCCCACGATGGGGAGCCCATTCACCGTCGCGGGAGCCTCGTTGCCCCCCTCGCTGTTGAGCCACCCAAGGACCACCGGGTTCACCTCCGGGTCGCCCGACGGGAGCGCCACGATGGCCTCCGCGTCGAGGATCGGTGGGGCGTAGGCACCCGCGCCCGGGCCGCCGAGCGCCGATGCCACCCGGCACACGATGTCCGTCTCGCCTTCCAACTCGCCGCCGTAGGCGCGCACGTCGACCACCCACCCGAGGGCTGCGTCCCACCGCAGCGAGTCCGGGTCCAGCTCCACGCGCGCCGCGCTGATCCACGTCCGCGGGTCGATCCCGGGGAACGAGACCGCCTTGCCAATCCGCTTGGCGTCCGCGCCGCCCACCCGGCGGCTCACAGCGACCCCCGAGCTGCCGCGGCCGACTGCCGCTGCGCGTCCGCCCGGCCCGCCGCGATGGCGGCCTCCTGCGCCGCGCGGATGGCCGTGTCTGCCTCGTCGTCCCGAACCACCACGAAGTTTTGCACGTCCGCCTCCACCGTCAGGCCCTCCGTGTTCGAGTACTGGAACCGCACCCCGTGGACCTGGAACTTGCTGCCAGCGTTCACCAGCTCCTGCGCGCGGGCGATCTTCTCCGCCGTGGGTCGGCGTAGGCCAAGCGCCACAAGCGCCTCCAGCCGCCGGCCGAAATCGGCCTGGGCAAGGTCCTTGTAGGTCTGCCTCACGACCGTCGCCTCGGCCTGAAGCGCCGTTGCGACCTCGGCGGCCGGGGCGACGAGGATGAGCACTGAGTCCCCGGGCCACATATCGAGGAGCGAGCGGCGCTCAAGCCGCACGCGGCCAACTCCCGGCACTCGTGCACGGGCAACCCGCTGCGCGCGGAGCTGACGGGTGCTGAAAGACCCCTGGATCTCCTGCCGCCCAATCTGCTCGAAAACCTGCTTCGCCATTCCTTCAAGGGTCCGTGCCTCCCACACCTTGTCGAACTCGAACGTGAGGACCCGCTCCTCGGGCGTCCCCGCCGGGGTCACCTTCGACGCCCGCGACGTCACCGGGTCCGACACGCCGAGCACGCCCGACTGCGGCTCGCCCGACAGCACCGGGTACCGCGCCCAGCGGGTGCGGCCGATGGTCGGGTCGGGGACCCGGATCTCCACGGTCTGCTGGTTGATGCCCTCGAGCTTGCGCGAGATGTCCAGGTCCAGGAGATCGCGCCCGTAGAACAGCACCCACGGCTCGCCCGCCTTCGCCTGCGCCTGCGCCGTCTGGAGGAAGAGGATCCGACCGCGCAGCACGGGCATCAGCCCGAGTTTCACGCACGTGGTGACCAGGTGGTCCCACAAGGGCTGGTTCTTCTCGCCCTTGCGCACAGCCTTCGGTTTCCCGGGCTTGCCCGTGCGCCCAACCTTTGGCTTGAGCCGGTTCTGCGACTCGGCCGGGATCGGCCCGGTCCCGTCGCCAAAGGTTGGCGTGGTGAGGATCGCGCTCACCTCCTCGTCGCTTAGCTCCTGCGCCGGCCCGAAGATCACCGGAATCCCGCGCGTCGCGGGGAACACCGCCAGAAGCCCCTTCACGCCGTCCACGATGGGCACCGAGAGGTCAATCCCAACGCCGTCAGGGAGCCGCAAGTCGCGGAGCACGGAGGAGAGGTCGCGCGCCGTGATCTCCACCTCGTCGTTCTTGCCGAGGCGGATCTGCCACTGGTCCGCGAAGCCCTCGAATCGGATCAACCCGTAGCTCCGCGGTAGCTCGGACGCGTACGGCAGGCGGTCCGGGGACGTGCCGTCTGCGCCCTCGCTGCGCCGCTCGCCGTTGATGCCCGCCGCGAACTCGTCCTCCGTCACCTCGCCAAGGAACACGGTCACGCCGCACGACCGCACGATCCGCGGGTCGAACGGAAGCGCGCGGTAGTCGATCGTGATCGTGGCCCGGGCTGCGTCGATCGTGCTCGATCGCTCGACGATGACGCTTCGGGGGCGCACGTCGAAGTCGATCGTGCGCGAGAGGTCCACGCCGTCGGTGAGCCCCGAGGGAAGACCCTCGCGCCCAGGGTCCAAGGCCCGGCGCTGCGCCTCGATCTCGGACGCCTGCGCGTCGAGGTCCGTTGCCGGTATCTTCCCCCGCTTGGCCTCCAGCCCGATCTTGGCGGCGGTCACCGACCGGCGGGCAGCGGCCGCGCTTGCGCCCGGCGCTGCGGCGCTGGTGGCCGCTGAGACGTTCGCGCCGGGGGAGCCAACGGACTGCGCCGAGGCCGCGTTGGCGCGTTGTAGGGCGGCAAGGAGCGGCGCTGTGTCCGCGCCCTCGTCCAGCCGGAGCCGGAGCGTGACGCGGGCGCCGGGGCGGTAGTTAGGCACTGCACACCCCGCCGAGGGTGCTGGAGCCCGGCTGCGGGGCGACAGTGCCGGCCGGGCGAGGAGGCACCCGGAGCTGCGATCCCGGGCGCACGTTGCCCGATCCCATGCGGTTCACCGCGGCGAGGTACCCAGCGAAGTCCGGGCTGCCGTAGTACTTGGTGGAGAGGCTGTAGAGCGACTGCTGCTCGGGGACGGTCACCGTGAGGGTGGCGATCGGGTTGGCGCGGGCGAGGATGCGCGCCTCCTCGGACTGGGCGAACGCGGCGAGGTTGGAGGCCGCACGGCCAACCCCGCGCCGCGCGCGCTCAAAGCGCGTCGTGTTCGCCACCGCCGACTGCGGCGGCGCCGCTCCACTGCGCGACGTACTGCCGGCGTTCGAGGCCTTGCGCGAGATCGGGTTCACCGCGGGCCGGGCCACGAGCGACGCCACCGGAGTCACTGTCCCGCGCGGCGAGAGGATCTGCCGGAGGAGGCTCGTCACCTGCCGCACGATCCGCCCCACCGCGTTGGTGATGGCGCCCACAAGCGTGGAGGGGAGCGAGGCCAGCGTGGCAGCGACCTCCAGGAGCCGCGTAAGGCCTGCCACCGCGTCCCCGATCTCGTCGATCGCGCTGACGATGCCCGCCACCCACGCGTTTGTGAGGTTGACCACGGCGGCCACCGCGGCCACCGCGTCCTGGAGAGCAGCAAAGAGGTCGAAGCCCGTGCGCGGTGACGGCGGCGCGTCCTCGTCCCGGACGAACACCTGATCCTCGCGCCCCTGCCAGTCGAACTTGGCCTCCCACGCAATGTCTTGGGCGCGGTCGTAGGTGGGGACGAACTCCACGAGGTAGCCGACCCGGACCTCCGCCAGATACGTCACGCGCAGCAGCCGGCCAGACCGGCAGAGCGAATGGAACAGAGCCACCGCGTCGGTGGCAAACCGCACCTCCGACCCGCCCGTGACCTCGATCGACCCACGGATGAAGCGATCCTTCCACTTGCCTTTCAGCGTGGTGGACTTCTCCTGCGGCCCGAGCACCTGCTGGGAAGCGACCGGGTTGCCCGGGTACCAGTCGGTTTTTACCCGCTGCTCCACCCCGAACTCCACCTCGCGGTAGGGCATCGCGCGGCCACGGAGGACGATCGAGAGCGGGCCGGACACCTCCTCGATTGCGAGCGATGTGCCCTGCAGCGCCTCCTGCACGCCGCGGCTGTTGTCGATCCCGAACAGCGCCTGGGTCTGAGTGACAAGGTTCCCAAAGTCGACCATCGCCGTAGCTCCTTTTACCGGGCGAAAACGCCGCCGAACGGTGAGGCGAGCACGCGCTCGGCCTGCTCCTCAAGGTCTGCGAACATCGACCGCACAATGCGGTCTGGGTCAGCGTCCTTGAATGACTGCTGCACGTTGAAGTTGACCGAGCCGATGTTCACGGTCGCGCCGTTCTTGGTCAGGTCCTTGGTCCCGAACTCGGTCCCGCTGTTGACCCCACCGCGGCCGATCATCTTCGCGTCCAGACCGAAGATGTCCGAACGATTGGCCAGGCCCTTGTAGCCGGCGCCGTTCGCGAGGCTGATGCCCGCCTGCGCCGCGCCCACAACGTCACCCTGTGACAGCGCGACGAGCCCCTTGCCGAAGGTCGAGAAGTACGCCCAGGCGAGTAGGATCGCGTTGCCCACGTCCCGGGCCGACTCGGCAAAGGCCTTCATCCCGTCGATCAGGGTCTTGATCACGAGATCGACCATGTTCCCCTCGTTGTTGAGGAAGCCGAACGAGGCCGCCATGTCCGCCACGATCTGCGAGACGACCGTGAAGACGGTCATCAGCGAGGTGAACGCGGTCACCAGCGTGGTGAGCACGACCGCCCCCACCAGACGGAGCGTGTTGTGGAGCACTGGCCAGATGGCCATGAAGGCCTCCCACAGCGACGGGGCGAGCGCCTCGTAGAGCGACCACGCGATCTCCGCCACCGTCTCCATGTGCTCGGACAGCACCTCGAAAACGGCCGTGAGAGCGAGGCCGGCGCCCGCGCCGACAACGGCACCACCCGCGCTGCCGGCCGCCGTCCCCACCGCCGTCCCGAGCGGCCCGGTGCCCGTCAGCAGGCCGACGATGGTGCCGGCCAGGCCGCCAAGCATGCCGCCGATCCCGGCGCCCACGCCCGCGCCCGCCATGCCGCCGGCCGCGTACGCACCCGCGCCCAGGATCGACCCGGCTCCGCGCTGGAGCTGGTAGGCGCCCTCCGCGAGCGCGTCCACCGGCCCCATCCACTTCAGGGCCGCATCGGAAAGGCGCATCGCCATCGCGAGCCCCTTGTCGAAGATGGGGCCGAGCACGGTGCTCGTGAGCTGCCCAAACAGCCGCACCGTCATCTCGAACGGCTTCTCGACCTTGATCCAGTACGCGCTGAAGGTCGCCATCAGCTGGGTCACCGTGTTGAGGATCGGCTCCACGAACGCGCGCTGGCCCTCCTGGTAGAGACCCTCAAGCGTGGACGAGAGGCCCACGAACGACTGCCCGAACGCCGCCGCGGCCTCCCCGCCGACCTTCTTGAGCGCTGCCTGCAAGAGCTTCGCCCGCTCCCCGGCGCTCTTGGCGTTGAAGTCCTCGGCCTTCATCGATTTCCCAAACGCTCCGGCCTGGTTGAGCTTAACGAAGGTCTTGACCTGCATCCCGGCCCTGCCCTCGGCAATCATGGCCATGTCGCGCGCGCCCTGCGCGATGTCCACGCCGAGCGCACCGAGCGCCGCAGAGGCGTCGTTGGACGACGTGAGGATGTCGTCCAGCGCCACCCCGGCCTGCCGCAGCGGAGCGTAGAGGCCGACGAAGATCTCCTGCAGCTCCTTCGGCCCAACGGGGCTCACCGCCGCCATCGCTACGAGCTTGTCGTAGATCTGCGCGGTGGCGGCCTTTGCTTCCGTGAAGGACACGCCTTCGATGGAGGAGAAGACCGACGAGAGGCCGATCTGCATCGTCTCCAGCTCAGCTGTGTACTTGACCCCCGAGGCGATGAACTGCCCCACGGCGTTCATCCCGGCCTCGACGATTGCGAACCCCGCCGACAGCCCCTGCATGGCCGCGCCGATGGCCATAAAACCGGCCACAGCCTCCTGCGCGACGCTCATCCCGGTGGCGCCGGCGGCGGCGTTGGAGCGGTCGTGCTTCGCCTTGTTGCGGGCCGCTACCCGGTCGGCCTCCCGACCCATGCGCTGGAAGTGGCGGACTTGTTTCTGCCAGGCCCGCTCCTGCGTCACCTCCAGCCGCTTGGCGGCCTTGGCCGCGTCCTGCAGGTTCTTCTCGACCTGCTTTATCTCCTTGGCCGCCGCGCGGGCCCCCGACTGCGCCCGCGCGGTTTCCAGCTCCAACTCGGCTCTGACGTCGTATTCCATGGGGTCACTTGGCCTTCGAGGCGATGACCTCCGCGTCCACGATCCGTGAAAGCGCGCGGAGGTACTCGGTCAACTCCTCGTAAGGTAGCTCAAGCGCCTCCCGCAGCCCCGTCCCCTTGCCGTACCGGGTGGCGTAGCTGATGTTGTCCCAGATGTGGTCGGTCACCGCCTCGGCGCCCAGCTCGTCGCAGGCGGCCACGTAGGACCACACGTGAGCGATGTCGGGGAAGAGAAACAGGCTCAGCCAAGGCTGATGCTGGCTTGGTATTTTCCCATGACCGTCGCTGAGGCACCCCCGATCATGTTGTAGGCAATGACGCAGAGGTTGCGGCCGCCGGGCCCCAAAACCTCCCACAGCCACTCCTTCTTGGCGTCGTCGAGCTTCTCGCCGCACGCGCTGAACAGCGCGGCCTTGGCTAGCTCGAACGGCGCCGAGCCAGGGTTGCCCGCCACCTTCTTGATGACCCCTCGCTCCTCGGCGCTCGTGAGCGACCGCATTCGAATGCGCACATCGAGCACGTTGCCGTCCTCGTCCGAGAACACCGGGGCGCCGTCGGCGCGGAGCATCCCCACGCCGCCATCGATCACGAAGGTGATCTCGCGCCGGCGCACCACGGACTTCCCGCCGATCGCGCCCGCGCCGCGCGTCGTCGCCTGGTCAAAGATCGACCGGAACGCGGCCGCGTCCGCCTCCTTGTCCGCCACCGGGTGGATCGGGGCGTTCGTCGTCGCCTCCCGCAGCTCCACCGTGCCCTCCTCGTCCGCCTCGAACTCCAGCTCCACGTCCCCCGAGTCGTTCATGTCCATCTCAGCCATGTGCTTACTGCTCCCTTTCCAGAAACGATACCGGCCCGCGCTCCACCCAAGGTGCGCGGGCCGGTAAAGGGTAGCAGGGGCGCCGTTAGAGGAGGCGCGTGATGTTCGAGCACTTCCAGGAGACGGTCACCGTCACGTAGTCGGAGCGCCCCGAGGACCGGATCGGGATCGGCCCGAAGAAGATGTCCTCGAAGCTGATCCGCGCGCTCTCCCCGTTCGGGAAGGCGAACGTTGCCTGGGCGTTGAACTTGCCCGAGGCCGGGGCGCGCCGCTTGCTCCGCGCTTCCACCAGCTCGCTAAAGCGGAGCAAGCGGACGGTTTCGATGTGCAGCTCCACGGAGCCGCTGACGCCGTGGAAGATGTCGTCATACCGGTCGCTGGTCTCGCCGAGGTACCCCTCCTGGAGGATCTCGATGTCCAGCTCCGCCTCGAACGACTTCACATCTCCAAGCGGCTCATCACCGCCGTCCGGGTCGGTGATGGAGAGAGTGACTTCCTGACCTTTAAGACGCTGCATTGTTCAATCAGCCTCCCGTCGTCACGACGGCGTTGGGACCAACCTCGGTGACGAACACGAGGTCATCGAGTGAGGGCGCGGTGCGCACCCGGGTAGCGATGTAGAAGACGCCCTGGGCGAGCACCTCCGGGGTGTTCCCCGCGTTCACCGAGTCGTCGGTGCTGTAGCCCGCGATCCGCGCGTTGTCGGGCGTGTCGGGGGACAGGAGCGACTTGAGGAACTGGTCGAGAATGGCGCGGAGCTTGTTCCGCCGCGCCGCGATGGAGAGCCGCTTCACGTACGGGTTGAACGTGACAGCAATCGTGTCCTGGATGAAATCGGCCATTTTGCGCCGCGCCGCCGTGGTCCGGCCGCTCTCCAGCGAGCTGGTGACACCCGACTGGAAGATCATCCCGCTTTGTCGATCGAATCGCGGCACCTCGATGCCAGCGCGGCGAAACGCTTTGTAGGCCTCCACGTCCAGCGTTTCGCCAAACGTGTTCACCTGGAAGAAATCGTCGATCAAACCCGTCTGCTGGCCCGGATTCTCTTCCGGGGGCAGCGTGGCGCAGATGGTCGTCAAAGGGCCGTCGGGGCGGACGGTGATGATCCCGTCGGCCGTGAACCCGATCCCGCCCGCCGTCCCGCGCACCGCGATCTCCGGGATGAGCACCCGGAGCCCCTTGGCCGTGTAGAACACGCGGTCGCTGCGGTACTGCGCTACGTTAGCCACCGCCTGATTGATGGTCGTCCCAAGCGGATCGCCGGTGATGAACTTGCGCCCAAACTGACCGCACTCCGTGGCCTTGATTGCGTTGGCCCGCCCGGCCCGCACCACCGCGTCAGAGCGCCGGGCGATGAGCAGGTAGTTGGCCTCGACCGCCGCGCCACGTTCATCGAGCGTGGCGTCCAGCGCGGCTTGGTAGGCCGCGTCGAGCGCCGTCTCCGACAGTGCCGCCGTGAGCGCCTGGCCGTTGTTAATGGCGAGCGCGCCGACGTTGGACGCGTCCACAATCGTATTGATCGTACCGGCGCCAGCGCCGAGAGACGTGCCGTCGTCGAGCGCCGGGCGCACACGAACCGAGAACGGCCCAAGCGCCCCCTCGGGGATGTCGAGGGTCTGGGTCGTCACCCACTCGCGGCCGACAAGGCTTGAGGCCCGGACGCGGGTTCCAGCGGCGATCACGCCCGCCGGGTGAGAGGCCGGGCTTACCGCTGTCCCGAGCACCGAGAACGCCAGAATCGGTCCAAGCCCAGTCGCTGCAATAAGCAGCGTGGCCGTGGAAGCCGCGCTGTTGTTGCGCACGCGCAACAGACCGGACGGGTCAAGGTCAGCCTTCACCGCGAGGGCGTCGAGAGCCACGGTGGCATTGATGATGCCCGCCAGCTCCGTCGCGGTCACCGCCGCGATGTTCGCCACGGTGCCTGTCCCCGCCGTGGTGCCAGCGGCAAGCCCGAGCTTGGCTAGGGTGCCGGTGGCCACGTTCTCCAGCACGAGCGAGCCGCCCGTGCCGGCCCGGAGCCCGTTAAGGCGGATCTGCCCCGAGACGTCCACCGCCGCGGTGTAACCGAGGACGCTGTTGAAGCGGGCCACGACCGCGGCCACCGTGATGTCGGCCGCCCCAAAGGTCACGACGGTACGCGGGCCGCCGTCGATGGTGACCGCCACGGCATCGCCCGAGACGATTGTGGCGAACGCGGCACCGGTGCCGAGCACCGTGGCCACAGCGGCCGCAAGGGCCGTGGAGGCAGCGGTGCCGGCCTGGGTGGTGACCGAGAGCTGCTGGCCCGCGGTGAGCGCGTAGGGTCCCGGACGGGTCGCGGTGAGGGAGGCCAACGGGTCAAAATCGACCGAGCCAACCGATGTGTCTACCCGCGAGATAAGCAGCCGCTGGCAACGCAGCTTGAAGGCCTTGAGGTACCCGTTGCCGTTCCAGTTCTCCAAGAGGTGCTTTCGCGCGCACGGGTTGCTCGCGATCACGCCGTCGTAGGTGAACCCAAAGGAGCCAAACTTCGCCTTAAAGTCCGAGGACCCGTACACCTCGACCGAGCCGATCGCCTCCTCATCGGTGGCAAAGGCCCCATCCTCGAACTCACCCACCAGCAGCACCGTCCCCGACCCGGCGCCCGTGGCGGGATCCGGCGGGGCGATGTCGACAATCACCACGCCCTCAATCTGCCGGATCACCTCGATCGGCGGCGTGGCGGTGAACCTACGTACAAATCCAGCCATGGTTTGCGCTCCTATTCCTCAACTTCGAGCCTGTGGCGTGGGGTCAACTCGGCGGCGTGCCGTAGGTGCACCACATCTATCTCGATGCGGATGGTAGCACGGAGGCGTCGCTCCCTAGCGTAGGCGTCCTCTGACGTGTCGAGCCGGTCGTGGGCCACAAGCGTGGCGCGCACCGCCCGGTCGAAGTAGCGCGGGTGACCCGACAGCATCACCCCGTAGCGCCCCTCGGTCAGAGCGAACGCGCGCGGGAGCCCAGCCTCGATCGCCTCCCGGTCGGGCTCGGCGTTGGTCCAGAAGTCCACCTGGAAATCGAGGGCAATCTCTGCGGTCTTCCAGAGGACCGTGCCCCGGCCGTAGCAACCAAGCGTCTCCTCAAGCACCGTGGGCACGAGCGAATGCTCCTCGTACGGCACCGCGTCCTCGTCGACCGAGGCGGCGGGGTACGCGAGCACCGTGCCGGAGGCGGGCCAGGTCGTGAGGACCTGGTTGAGCTTCCAGCTCTTGGGCTCCCCGTCCACACCGGATGAGTCCAGGGCCGTGGGGGTGTACCAGACGAGGCGCCGAAGGTAGGCCGCCAGGACCTCCGTGGCTGCGTTGCGGGGGCTGAGCGCCGTGCCACCAACGACCGGGAAGCGATCGGGTCCGATCTCGGCCTGGAGGGGCAAGCCCCACGTCTCAGCGTCGGCGGTCATGCCGCCGAGTGTAGCCTCACTCCGCGGCGGCCGCGAACGGGGGCTCAATCCAGCAGCGGAACCCGCCGACCACGATCACCCCAAGACCGGGTTCCGGGGCGCCCGAGCGGGGGCGCAGCTCCCGGGCCGCCGCCCGCCGGCTCCGCTCTACGTGGCGCGCGCCCGCCGGGCCCACCGGGCGACCGTCGTGGCAGCGGATCAGCGTGCCGTACTCCACCGCGGGCGCGGGCAGCGCGACGAGCAGCCGCCCGTGCGCGTCGCGGGTGACGACCACCCGGCCCCCGCGCTCCATCTCCCGCACGTGGTAGCGCACGCGGTCCGCAGTAGCTCCAACGGAGTCAGCGAGACTCCGGATGGTCACGGGCCCCGACTCCCACCCAAGCACGAGCGCCAACTCCCCACGGAACAACTCCGACTCTGCGCTTGCGATTGCCACCTTGCTACTCCCGTACTGCGGACCGCCCCGCACTCCGGTCTTGGTCCCTACTCCGAAGGAGCGCAAGCGCAGAGTCGCAATGCGCGTTTACTTCGCAAGCTCGGAGTCGAGCGCTCTCCGCACGTTGACGTCGAGCCGCGCGCGGATCCGGCGCAAAGCCCGGGCAAAGAACTTCTTGGGCTTGATACCCTTCTTGCCAATCTTGTGCGCAATCGCCCAGGCGACCGACTCCGCCTCCTTGGGAGAGAGTCCAAGCTTGCGAACGGCCCAAAGGGCGATTGGCGCGGTGGGAGGCGGTTTGCGATCCGCCCGTCTCCCGTACTCCACCACCGCCGCGTGTGGTGCGTCCACGCGGAGTACCGCTCCACGGGGAGTCAGCTCGGCGCGCACGGAGCGGCGGAGATCGCCGTTGTAAACGGACTTCGTGGCATCGATCTCCGACACCACGATCCCAACGCCCTCAAGGGCCGTGTCCTGGAGCGCGCGGATGACGGCGTGCTCGCACCGCGCCGGCAGCTTCTCGACCAGCGCCGCAAACTCGCTCAGGGTCTTGGTGAACGCGCCCACCGGTCAAGGGTACAGCGTGGGGGAGGGGAGCGCACCGTCGAGCGTGCGCGCCTGCTCCTGCACGTAGCCGGTGACCCGCCAGGAGAACTTGTCCGGGTCGCGCCAGGGGACGTCCGCGATCGTGACCCGCCGCCGCACCGTGGCGCCGTCGCGAGCGTCAACGCGGATCTCCACGAACGCCACCTCGCCCGCGGTCAGCGCCCGGTCGAGCAGCGCGCCCGTGATCTGCCGCTCAGTGTACCGGGGGCTGATCTCCGACAGCTCCACCGTCCCGCGCGTCACCTCGCCAGCCGGCTTGATCTCGGAGCGCAGTGGCTGGAGGTCGACCCGCGGCGTGGGCAAGAACTCCAGCTCGCTCACCAGCTCGAGATCCCCGAGCCCGTCCCCGCCGCCCGTCCAGCGGTAGACCACCGACCACACGCGGTAGGGCCGCATCCCGAAGTCGGTGTAGAGCTGCCGCAGGTCGTCGGCCACGCCGTACAGGCTCTCCACAAGCGAGAGCTGTGGGGCGGGGTTGGGCCGGATCCCGGGCGTGTTGTTCCCGGTCCGGGCGCGCGGGTTCGGGTCGGGCGCCGGCGCCTCGGGCAGCAGCTCGTCGAGCAGCTGGTGCGCCTCGCGCGCGTTGCGGGGCGCACCGTCCCCGAACAGGTCCGCGAAGGGCCTCACGTGCGCCCCTGAAGCGGCCACAGGACGGCGCCGGCAAGGGTGCCGACCAACAGGGCGATCACCGAGTCGAACGGGCGCGGCAGGGGCGCCAGGGCGGCCGTGGCGACCGCCCCAACGACCAAGCCCACCAGAAGCCCCGCCCAGTGGGGGAGGATCCGGGGGATGCCCTGGAGGAAGAAGTGGCCAGCAAGCCACCCGGTCGCAAACGCCGCCGGGGCGCCCGCGTCCCGCATCACCTCGGAGAGGGTGTCGGCCGGTGCGGGCGTCGCGAGCGCCCACAGGTCGTAGCCGACAAGGAGCGCGGCGGCCGCGAAGATGACCGCGCCCGTGAGCCGCTGCGCGGCGGTCACGACTGCACCCGCGCGTTGAGACCGCCCGGGTTCCCCTCGTAGGCGCCGGTGGAGTAGGGGTTGAGGACCACACCGAGGTCGTCCGCAAGGCGCCCCCGCCAGTAGTCCAGCTCCTTGCGGAGCGCGTCGGTCTCGTCGGCGCGGAGCTTCAACTCACCGAGCGCCGTGGCCTTGAACCGGCTGCGGGCGTCCGCCAGCTGCGCGTCGATCGCCTCGCACTGGCAGAGGTCACGTCGCACCGAGGTCTCACCATCGGTCGTCAGCCGGTTGAACGCGTCCTCAAGCAAGAACAGCGGCTGCGACCCAGCCGGGAAGCCCAGCTGGATCGAGGCCGCCAGCTGCTGCCAGTCCGGGTAGCGCAGATACGACTTGATCCGGGACTTCTCCTGCTGGGTGAAGGGCATCTCACTTCTCCTTGAGCTTCTTGAGCGCCGCCGCCTTCGCGCTCGCGGCCACCTTGGCCCTGAGCTTGCTCGGCAGCTTGGGGGTCCCCTTGTCCGGCTTCACTTTGTCTTGGTCTTTTTCCATGTCGTCTCTCCCGGTAGCAGCGTCCCCGGTCCCGTTGCGGATACCGTGGCCAACCCTCACAGCGCCCTCACGACGGGGCGCCCGTCGAACGTCTCCGACCGCTCCAGCACCGCGGGCTCAAGCTTAAAGCCGAGCCCCTCGTACCGCGCCCGGTCGCTCTCCGCGACGAGCGTCCCCACCGCCACATCGCAGTGGAAGCCGTCCCGCACCACAAAGCCCGGGGTGGTCGTGCGCAGCCACCGGGCGGGCGGCGCTGACGGCACCGGCGGCGGCGCGGCGGTCGGCGGCGGTGGCTCAAACACGGGCGCGGCGTCGACCGCCTCGCGCTCCGGTTCGGATGGGTTCAGCAGCTCGCGGAGCGCCTCGTCGGGCGTCGCTGGGGTCGGGCGTCGTGCCATGCCCTCAGTATACGCGCGCCAAAGGCGAACGGCGCCTCGGGTGAGACGCCGTTCGGGGGTTGGGCAGCGCGTGGGGGATGGGAGGGGGGAGGGGTTAGGCCGCGCGCTGGCTCCAACACCCGGTCAGGGTAACAGACCGCAAGGGCTAGGCGTGCTCGATTTGGACGCAGCGTTTGTAGGCCGCCGCGTTGCCCGTGAGGCGGTCGGACGGGACCGGGAAGTCACCCGACCAGCTCCAGCTCTGGCTGACGACCTGCTGCAGGCGGTCGAGGGGCGAGCGAAGGATGAACCGGATGCGCTCGGTCATCACCTGCACGCCGCCGTTGACGATGCTGAACTCGCCAATCTTGCCGGTGACGCCCGCCTCGCTGATGTACTTCGACTCGTCGAGGTACTTCTCGTACATCACGCCGCCGCCCGTCACTGCGGTGCGGATGACGGGGACGCCGTTGGCGTTGACGATCTCGCCACCGATCTCGGGGGCGAGGATCGCGAGGCCCGCGCCGCCCGGGAGCGCGATCTGCGAGGTAACCGACTCGGTGGAGGGGTTCTCGTTGTCGCGGAAGAAGGCGCAGCCGAGCAGCTCGCCGATGTACAGCCCCTGGTACTGATCCGAGGTCGCGTTCTGCGACTGGAAGAGGCGCTGGAAGTGGTTGTCCCGGAAGACCTCGGCCTCAGCCGTGGGGCTCAGGTGCACGTGGTACTTGCCGTCGCTGTGCGGGGGCACGTTGGCGGTACGGAGCGCGGAGACCGCCGAGATGATGGAGTCGAGGGTCAGGATGTTGGCGGCGGTGATGCCGTCGATCCCAACCGAACCACCCACGCGAAGCCGGCGAGCGCGGGTCGCGGCGAGCACCGTGTCGCGGGCCGCAACGCCGACCGTGAGCGCCACCGCAAGGGTGAGCGTGCCGGGGCCGAAGGGGACGGCCGGATCGTCGGGCGTGGCCGCGATGACGTTGTTGGCGGGCTCACCGACGGTCGAGAAAGTGACCGGAATCGGGTTGGTCGCGCTGACGGGCGAGAGACGACCCGCCGCCAGGTTCTGTGTGAAGCCGTTGAGCGAGTTGACGCGGAACGTGGTGGCAGCCGCGCCGGCCGCCGCGTTGACGGTCGTCTCGCCCGAAAGGTAGGCGGAGAAGAGCCGGTTACGGGCGAGGCGATTGAGGGTCTGCCCGGCATTCAAGCCGAGGGTCTGCGTGTTGCGCAAAAACAGGCTCGCCAGCGTCGTGTAGCTGGACGGCATGTGCGTATCGATGGTGTCGCCGAGCTGCGACGCCTCGGCCTCCCACTGCTCGAACGCGAAGCTTTTGGGGGTCGGATCCTGGCCGGGGACGAGCGCCGTGGGGTTGGGCGTCATCAGGCCGGAGCGGGTGAAGATCATCCGCTCGCCGACGTTGGCCGGCCACTCCTCGGGGATGGCCTCCATGCGGTAGAGCAGACGCGGGAAAAGCGCGTCGTGGAAGACGCGCTGGAGGGTTCGGTCCTGGATGATGGCTGCGATGCTGGGCGGGACGGCCTGGGTAACAAGTGAGACGGTCATGGAGTGCCTCCGGTGTGGGGAAGGTTCTCGCCGTCAGCTCTCCTGGTTACCGCCGATTACCGCTGGCGTGCGCGTGGGAGGGGGGCTGCTGCGCTGCGTGTGCCCGATTAAGGTGACACGAGCGCAGCGCGCATTCTAGGGGTCAGCGCAAACCGAGGGCCGACTTTCGCGCTGCCCAGGCGCGGCCGTCCATACCGAACGCGTCCGGCGGTGCGCCTGTGGCGCCGCCCGGTGGCGGTGGGAGCGGCGGTGTGCCCAGCGGGGTGGTGGTGGCGCCGGTCGGAACAGGGGTCACCGCCTCGGCAACACCAAACGCCGCGCGCGACATCGGATCGGCGAGGCGCTCGGTCAGGAACTGCTCCAGGTCGAGCGACTGCCCGTCAGGGAGCCGCTCCGTGTGCCGGATGACCTCGAACATCGCGTAGTCGACGTTCCGCACGCCAGCCTTCGCGGCAGCCGCCGACACCCGCGCTTCGAACGCCCGCGCGTCCAGCTCCTCTTGGAGCGCAGCGGCCCGCGTCGTTGCCTCCTGTGCCTCAAGCCGCATGCGCTCGATCTCGCTGAGCTGTGCGCGCTTGGACGCCTCCGCCTCCGCCTCCATCGCAGCAAGCCGCTCGAGCTTGGCCTTCACCTCGGCCGGGTCCTCCGTGCCGAATGCCTCCCGCAGCTGCGTGCGGTGGTGGCGCGCCAGCCGCTCGGCGAATGCCCCCTTTGGGATCGTGAGCACCTCCTCAGCGGGTGGCACTCCGGGCGGCGGTGTCTGTTCGTTCTCGCTCATGGTTGGTCCTTCCCCGTCGCTCCTGCGACGTGGGCACAGCGTAACACGCAGAAACGCCCCCGAGCGCTGGGCCTGGGGGCGTTCTGGCAAGTGCGGATGGTTACTGCTTGAGCTTCGCCTGGTCGATCGCGCACCGCACCGCGCAGTCCTTCGCCTCCAGCAGTGCGCGCAGCATGTAGTTCACCTCCGGTGATGGAGCGGGTGTGAACTGCCGGAGCAGCCCGCGCGCGAGTTCGTAGAAGGGGCGACTCACCGCCTGGAGGTGCGGCGGAAGGTGGTTGTAGGCGAAGAACCGCAGTTCGTGCGCTTCGATGTCGCCATGGATTGCGAGCGGCTCGTGGATTGCGAGGGACACGCCCTCCCAGACCGCGACGTTGTAGGTGGCCCCCGGATGGAGGTCGTGGGCTAGCCCGTCGCTGCGCTCGATCGTGAGCGGGTGTGGGCTGCTGTCTCGGGTGATGGTGAGGTTGATCGTCATGTGGCCTTTCCCCGTCGCGGCGTGCGACGTGAGGCGACCTTACCACGCAGAAACGCCCGCCGGGTTTCCCCGACGGGCGCTCGCCGCTCAGCGGAACATCATCACCAGGTGATCACGTTCAGAAGTCGCGGTCCTCGGTCGTGATCGAGGCGATCGGGTCCGCGGGGGTGGTGCCGATACCCGGGGTGGCGATGTACCGCACCCGCGCCGAGGTCACCGCGTCCGCGCCCGCAAAGACGATCCCGGTGCCGGCCGCGTTGATTGCCGCCTCGCCCGCCGCCGCCGCCGCCGCGCGGTAGTCGACCGTCTTCGCGCCCACCGACGAACCAGCGAGGGCAACGGCGGAGAGCAGCACCCGCGCGGCCTTGCTCTGCAGCAAGGTGCCGACGTTGGCCGCCACCGCGACCACCTCCTCGACCACCGGACCCTCCTCGGCCACGTACAGCACCTCCGCAGCGGTCACTGCGTCGGTGGCGTTGAAGATGACGTCGCCCGTGGGGCTGATCGCCACCTGGCCCGCCGCGGGGGCGCCCTCGACCACCGTCTTAGCGCCCGCCGACGTGCCGGCCGTGGCGAACACGCGCAGGAGCTGGGCCGCCTTCGCGGTCTCGGGCAGCGCCGCGACGTGCGACGTCACCGTGAGCTTGCGGAACTGCGGGGAGCCGCTGAGCACGGTGCCGAGCTTGAGCACCTGCGCCGCGGTGGGGAGCTTGTTCGGGTTGGCCTCGTTGAGGATTGCCTTGAGTGATCGAGACATGGGTTCCTGGGTCCTTTAGCCGGCGGCAAGAACGTCGACCCGCGCGCTGCCGCTGACCTGGACGCGCGAGATTGGGGGGGAGAACTGGGCAAGGAAAAGCCCCTGCACAGAGACGTCAGCGCCCGAGCCTTGGGCCGTGGCGCCGGTGACGAACCCGACCTCGGCCGCGCCCGTCGTGATCTCGACGGTGCTCCCGGTGCCGGTGGTGTTGCTCGCGATGGCGGTCTTCCCGGCGGCGTTCACCGCGGCGGGCAGGTAGCCGAGGCCGGCGAGTGCGGCGGCGGCGTTGATGGCGTTGGCGAGCCCCTGGGCGGTGTACGAGCCGGCCGTGAGCGCCACCGAGACGGGCGTCCCGTCGACCTCGAAGGCGAGTGTTGCAGGGGCAGCGACCGTGGCGGGGAAGGCCGCCGTGGACGCCATCTCGGCCTCGCGCCCGTCGAGCCGGAGCTTCACCGGGAGATCCGACTTCACGAACAGGAGCGAGACGGCGGTCACGTCCACGCCCGGGAGGTCAACCCAGGCGGCGCCGGGAAGGCCCGGGGTTGCCACCGCCACGGGGCAGGAGGTGGACGAGATCGCCTGGTAGAGACCGCCCGAGCAGCCCAGCGCCAGCGCCTTGGCGGACATCGACACAGGGGCCACGCCACCCCCGCACGCGCAGCCGCCACACGCGTCCGGGTTGACCAGCAGCTGGCCAGTTAGCGTGACCAGGCAGCTCACCGCGAGCCCCCGGTGATCGGGGCCGACGTGGACGGCGTCGGGCCGTTGCTGGGCGACGGGCGAAAGCCGTTCAGGCTGGCGTGGAAGCGCTCGGGCTGGAGCGGCAAGGCGTCGCAGAGGCAGTCTCCGCCGGCCGCGCCGTCGTGGAGTGCGTCGGGTTTCTGTTCGGGGGCAAATCGGGTCGTGGGGTCCATGGGTCGGAGTCTACCTTCAGCCGCCGGCCAGCGCTCGCCAGACCACGCCGGCCAGCTCCTTGATCAGCGGGGCCGCCGCGAACATCGCACCGCCGCCGACCGCTGCGCCGCCACCGAAGCCGGCGCCCACACGAAGCACGAGGGAGGCGAAGCGGTCCGCGGTCTGGGCCTTGTGCTCGGCGATCGCGAGGAGGATGGCCTGCTGGCCCTTCGCGATCTCCTCCTGGCCGTTCACCACGTCGTTCAGCCGGCGCTCCACGATCTCCAACCGGTCCGACATGAGCTTTCTCTCCTCGGCCGAGTCAGCCAGGCGCTGCCACACCTTCTCCGCCTCGTCCGCGCTCCCGTCCCCGACAACCCGAAAGGTCGGATCGGATGCCGATGGGCGGCGCAGCCCAGGCGGGCTCAAGACGTCACCCGGAACGGCTTGGACGGCTCGGGGATCGGCGCCGCGTCGTCGGGGAGGCCGCCAGCAAGGGCCCGCGCGTACGCTTGCTCCTCGGGAGTGGGGCCGGCGTTGGAGCCGTACCCATTGAACCCGCTCCAGCGCTCAACACCGCCGAGCTGCGAGCCCTCCAGCAGCCGCTCGTGGCGGTCGGCCTCGAGGTACGCACTACCGAGACCGTCACTCGTCCCGTCCCCGGACAGCCGGAATGGGCGGTAGGGGTCGGAGTGGGGGCCGCCGTCGAGGGGCGGCGTCATGTTGACCTTGGGGAGTACCGGCTTGCTCATGTCCCCCAGGATAGCTTACCCGGGTGACCCCCGCGACGGGCGCGGTGGCGGCGGTGGGAGCATTGGCCCGGGGCTTCTTTGCGGCCTTGGGCGCTTCGACAGCCTTCACCGCACCGCCTGCCTTGGGGCGTTCCTTTTTCGCCTCGGCCGCACGCATGCGCTCAGCGCGCTCCGCCAGCTCGTCGACGGTCGGCGGGTCGTGCTTCGCGGTCGTCTTGGTCTCGGCCCATGCGTCTCGCCACGGGATGACAGTTTCCCGGTCGTTGGGGCGGGCGGGCGGCCGCAGGTACACGCGCCCAGCGCCGTCGGTGAATGGCTCGCTGGGCCCGCGCACCTGGCCGTGGACGTAGATCGAGTCCTCGGCCGTGCGCTTGTCCCCCACCGCCAGGATCTTCCGCTGCAGGTCCGGGAACGGCGCCACGGCCTCAACGATCGCCTGCTGGTTGGCCTCGTTTTGCGCGTTGGCGGTCTCGGTGCGCACGATGCGCTCGGCCCAGTACTGCTTGGCGACGAAGCCGCGCTTCGGGTCGGGGAACGACCGGGGCTCGGTGGCGGCGAGGCGGGCGGCAAGGCCGGGCGGCGAGACGCTGATGAGATTCGCGATCACCTCGCCCGAGGTCTTCCCCCGGGCGAGCCCAAGGCGGATCCCTTCCTCGAAGTCGCCGATCATGGCGGTCCCGTACCGCTGCACCGACGACTGGCGCTGGCGCAGGACGGACGCCTCGGCGCGCCCGTTTGCGGCCGTGCGCTGGGCGGCGGTGAGGATCGGGAGCGGCATCGACAGCCCCCGGTGGTCGGCCTCAAACGTCCCGAGCACGCGCTCCACGTGCGCCACCGACGCGGCCACGGCTCGAGTAGACCGGGCCGCGGAGACGCCCGCCAGGCGCTGCTGGGCGTACTCGGTGGCGAGCCGGCACTGCTCACGGAACGCCTGCGCCCGCCTCGTGGTGAAGCGGGCGTCGAGGGTGCCACCGTTGGCCGCAGCGGCGGCGGCAAGATCGGCGGCGAGCTTCGTCTCGATCTCCTGCAGCGTCGTCGTCAGCTCGCGCTTGAGGCCGCCGAGGATGAGGCGGTCGACGTCGCGCAGCAGCGCCTGAACCGTTTCCTCCGGCGTGAGCACCCGCTTACTCCTCGTCGTCCGACATCACCGCGCCGTTGACCCGATCCGACCGGTCCTCGCCCGCGTTCGTCCCGTCACCACGGGCGGCGGACAGGTCGATGGAGAGCGCGTCCGGGCCGGCGCCAAGCTGTTGCTGCCGCTCGGCGTTCTCCTTCTCGATTGCCTCCAGCTCCTCCTCCACGTCGGTCACCCCGAACAGTGGGGCGGTGGCGCGCACCGCCGTTCGGTCGCTGATGAGGGTTCCCTTTGCTTTGATGGCGCTGTCGACGAGCGCGCCCGCGTCGGACGGCGTGGGTTCGAAGAAGGCCGGCCAGGACAGCGTGATCCGGTTCGACGTCCCGGGGCTGCGCGGCACCTCGCGCCCGTCCTCAAGCCGGGGCTGGAGCGTCACTGTGGGCTGGTGCTGCACGAGCACGCCGTCGGCTGTGGTGACAACTGGGCCCGGTGGGCGGGCAATAATGAGGCGCGAGGCGCGAAGCATGCCGGTGAGCACCGCCACGATAAGCGCCCCGTACTGCTCGCGCAGGATTGAGACCTGGGCCGTCATGGGGGCGTAAAGCATGCGGAGCGCCGCCGCCGAACGGGCCGCACCCGACAGCTGCTCGGGCGTGGCGACCACAAGCCCCATCGACTCGTCCATCCATCCCACAAGGTCCCGGGCGAGCCCCACGGCGGTCGTCACCGAGGCGCCGGTCAGCTCCAGGTACTCCGCGCCGCCGGGGCTGAAGATCGCATTGTCGGTGCCCTTGCGGAGCACCCCCTGGTTGAGCGCCGGGTCGGCCTTGATCACAAGCGTGGGGTCGACGTTCGCGATCGTGCCCTTGCTGGTGGCGGAGACGAGTCGGTTCACCTCATCCATGTCGTCATCGAAGCCCGAGTAGTCGCTCTCCCCGTCCTCAGACTCGGAGTCGGGGCGGTTCTGCGCGAGGTAGACCGGGCAGAACCCGAACCCGTGTTCCACCGTCACCGACGGGATCACGGTGTCCCAGGTGTCGGTCTTGGCGACCGCCTCCGGGATCGGCTCCCACACGGTCTCCACCATCTCGGTCCACCGGCGCACCGTGTAGAAGACGCGCTTGACGATCTTCCCGTTCTCCACGACCTGGCGCTCGTCCCGCCAGACCTTGAGCACCGAGCGGGGGCGGAGTTTCGCCCGGTCTGCCCACGCCTCCACCCACAGGTGCTTGGCGCGGTGGATCTCCAGCCGCGGGAGCCCGTCCACAAAGGCGAACGACATGCCCACCGTGCCGGCCGCGCCGCCCTTGTTCCGGGCCTCGTGCATCCGCACCGCCAGCGACGCCTCCTTCGCCAGCTCGTTCACCCAGTCGGACGCGTCCTCGTCGTCCTCCACCACGATGGCGGGGAAGTGCCCCTCGCCGAACAACATCGCTGTGAAGCGGGTCACGGCCCGGCGGGCCAGCTCGAGGTTGAGCCTGGGACGGCGCTGGGAGTAGGGGACGAACCACCCGGGGGCGATGTCGGCGGCCTCACCGAAACGGCCATCCCAGTCGTAGCGCAGCCCCGCGTACTGCTGGCCGCTGAAGTACGCGTCGAGCCGGTCGAGGCGCGCGACACGCGGGCTGCCCGTGATGGCGTCAAGTCGAATCATGCGGCGAGTGTACCGCACAAAACGCCATCAGCCCCCGGACCATCCAGGGGCTGATAAGCGGCGCCGCGGCGGACGCGTGGTCGCGTTGGTCAACGTAACATGATCCGCAGCAGCTGGTGGCAGTCGGAAAGCTTGGCGGCCTCCACCCGGCTTACCCCACGCTCCCGTGCGAGCACCGAGGCCTTGCGCTTCAGGAGCGCAGCCGCCTGGTCCCACGTGAGCCCCAGAGCCGCGTCCTCCGCGCGCTCCCGCTCCTCCTCCGCGGCCGCCGCCGCGCGCTCCTGCTCGACCCGTGCAAAGCGCCGCGCGCGTTCCTCGTTCGCCCGGGCGTTGCGCGCGTGCATCTCCTTGAGCTGTGCGTCCCGCACGTCCCGGCGAAAGCGGGTCACGGCGAGGCCGCAAGGCGCAGGGTGGCGGCCGTGGCGGCAGCGACCGTAAGCCGGATCGCCATGCGGCCCGGCCAGGCCGTTGCGGCGCCGGCCGTGTTTGGGACCACCGGCTGCAGCGTTGCCGCCGCGGCGATCGTGAGGGTGCCGACCAGGGCCCAGACGCCGTCCGCCACCTCGGCCCACAGCTGGGCGGTGACCGCGGCGGCGCCGTGCAGCGAAGCGTGGAGCAGCCGCGGCGGGGAGTCGGACGAGTCGAGCGTCCGAGGCAGCTGGAACGCCCGCTCGGCGAATGGGAACGTGGCCGCGTCGTTCGGGGTGGGCGTGTCCGTCGTGGCCGCCGGGATCTGCACGTTGATGGTCTGCATGGGTCCGAAGGGTGCCACAAAACGCCAACGCCCGCCCCGTGGGTGCGGGGCGGGCGTTGCGGCTGCGGCTCAGTCTTGACAGTTTGGGCAACCCAAACGGCCGCACTCGTTCCCTGCAGAACAAGCATCGCCAGCCACACCCACTGCGACTCCCAACTGCCCGTCCTCGCAGTCGCACGGGCTCGTCCCGCCCGAGCAGCGACGGCAAGAGGAGCGATCGAACGGTAACCGGACAACGCCCGCTTCGGAGTAGACCGAGGCCGGCGCCTCGCCGTCGGCCTGGTCACCCGTTGCTGCAAGCTCGGCCTCCAACTCCGCCACGCGGGCGCGGAGGGCGGCCAGTTCGTCGAGCGCAGATAGTAAGTCGGCTACTCTGTACTCTTCGCCGATCCCAAGAACGCGAATGCTCCTCGCCTACGCCATCCGAACCAACCAGCGCCCACCGCACGCGGGGGAAGTGACACCATGATTAACGTGACACCGAGTAGTAGGCCGCGTGCGCATCCGCTAGCGCCTCTCGATACTCCGGGGACATATCCGAGTTGTCCGGCTCCTCGTCGATGCACTCCGGGTTCTTGAGCGCTTCCAGCTCGTTCTGCGCCAGCGCCAACCTGTGGAGCGCGGCGCCCGTGTTCTCGCGTTCGGCGGTGAGCCCCACGCGCCTCACCTCCGCAAGGTCCTTGGCTGCCTCAAGATCGACGCGCAACCGGCGGATCTGCTCCTCGGGTGGGATGACCCGCCCACCGGTGCGGAGCGACCGCTCGTGCTCGTCGATCTCGTCGTCCTCCGGGTAGGGCTCGACGTCGGGAAGGCCGGCGAGCGCTTTCCGAACGGCCGTAAGGCGCTCGTCCTGGCGCTCGATGGTCTCGACCGATGCCTTCTCGCGGGCTGCGTGGTCGCGGGCTGCCGCCGCCCGCTCAAGGCGCTCCGTCGTGTAGGCGCGCTCGATGGCGTTGAGCAGCTCAATGACGTCGGTGGTCGACTCGGGCACCGGGTGCGGGCCGCAGACCCCGTCCGCCACCTCAACGAGCCGCTCGATGATTCTACCCTCCCGCCCGCGCGCCTCGGCCGCCTCGATGAGGAGGCGGTTCTCCTCCGTGCGGTCGTGGCGTGGATAAGTCGAAATGCGGAGGATCTCTTGTTTGAACAGGCTGATGATCATCGTCGTTGCTCCATCTGGTTCGCATTTGTTGCGGCGCACGAACTCATGTTCTCTGTTCCTCGAAACACATCACTTCCTGGCTCAGTCTCTTGGCGGCGATTTCGCAGTACCGCTGGCGGGCGGGCATTCCTCGGGACGACTTCATCTGAACCAAGAGAATCCGGTTTTCACCCATGACCACCACCCGCAGGCAATGTGAAGCAAATAGCCTGTCGCCCCATGGATTCCGCCACGCGGCCCGTCGTGCCGGAGCCTGCGAACGGGTCCATTACCGTCTGCCCCTCCCGACTGCCGGATGCGATGCACCGACGCGCAAGCTCGTCTGGGAACGTGCCGGTCTGAACGCCGCGCGCGCGGCTGACTGGAATCGTCCACACCGAGCGATCTGGAAAATCGGATGCCGCGTAGCGCACTGACTTCGACAACAGGAACACGAACTCATGGGCGCGCTGCGGGCGGTCCGCTACGGGGTCAGGCGTAGCATTCGGCTTGGCCCACACGATATCCCCGCGCAGGTACCAGCCGTCATCGCGCAGCGCGAAGGCCACCATCCACGGGATCCCCACCAGATCCTTTCGCTTGTAACCGGGCACAGCGACGTCATTCGGTCGCAGCCCAAAACGCCTAGCATGCTGCTTCGGGTCGGTTCCATGCGCCCGTCCTTTGGCGTTGATATAGGTGTCGCCGAGATTGAGCCACAGCGTTCCGTCACCTCGAAGCGTTCGGTGCACCTCGCGGAACACCTCCACCAACTGCGCCACGTACTCGGACGGCGTCCGCTCGATCCCGATACCGCCCGTGCCGTAGTCGCGCTGCGCCCAGTAAGGTGGAGACGTGACGCACGCCTGAATGCTCTCCGTGGGGACGTCAGGCAGCAACGCGCGACAGTCTCCGTAGATTAGCGTCATCTACCGCCCTCCGTGGTAAATCGAGATGCCGGCGTGCTCGTCTGTGAGCGGCTCACGCGTCTCCAGCAAGACGCACTTACCGCAGAGATAGTGCCCGTCCCCCTGGCCGTCGACCCCGGTGCGTCGTCGGGCGTGCGGCGCGTCCCTCGTGCCAGGGGGATGGGGGAGAGGGATCCCGGAACCGGGCATCGTTCCCACCCTGGCTTCCGCCATCCCCTCCCGTGCGCCGCTGTTAACCGCGCGCTTCGTTCGCGCGCTGTAAAATTTCGGGTCGCGGAGTTTGTGAGCCACCCGGTGAGCCTCGGCCTTGTTCAAAGGCCGCTCTCCGAGGTGGGTTTTGCTCCAAGCGCGGCGTCCGTCGAACACGTCAACGGCCCAACCTTGCCCGTCATCTCGCGGTCTTACGTGGATACAGAGTTTCATGGCTCGTTAAATTCTCCGGTTGTTAACTTCGCGGATTCAAACGAATCCCTTGGCGCTTGCGGCGCTGTTGGGACCCGCGTTGGCCCGTAGTCGCAGTCCGGCCGCGTGCACGAGCAGGCGGCTGGCAATCGTCCCGAGGTGGTTGCGGAGCTTGAGGGCGTCGCGGCGGAGGTCGCCCGTCACCAGCTCCTGCGCCACCCGGTCGTAGCCGTTGGAGGCGTCGACCAGGTAGACGTACAGCGCTCCCGCCTTGTCCTCCGTGTCGGGCATCGCGAGCCGCCGCCGTGGGCGGTCGTAGTGGGCCCGGAGGATGACCAGGGCCTCGGTCTCGGGCGGCACCGCGTAGGGTTCGCTCTCCAGCATCAGGTCGAACTCTGATGCCACCAGCTCGCTCAGCTTGAGCGGCTTCACGGGCGCACCTCGGTGGCCTTGGCTGCGGCAGCGCGCAGGATGTCGCCCTCGTTTGCCACCCGGAACCGGGTGGCGACGAACCGCACGAAGCGGTCACCGGTCACCACGTCGTAGCTGTGGTGCGCCGACTGGCACACGATCCGTGCCTTTGCGCCGCTTTCGCGGATTGCCCTCGCGACGCTGACCGCCGCTTCGTAGGGGTGGTTCACCTCGTACGTGTTGAGGTGGATCAGCCTGATTCGGGTTGTCGTTTCGTTCGTCATCGTCGTCTCCCGCCGGGCACCGACCCGGCCCAGTCCTATTGCGACGTGGGCCGGGCTGGTGCCAGTGCTTTTTTTTACTTGTCGGTTTTGGCGTACGTGAGCCCCGGGTAGAGAGACTCCGTGAGCACCGCTTCGAAGCCCGGGGCCTTCAATGCTGCAGCCAGTTCGGCTTCCTTCAGTGCGCGATCGACAGCTGTGTCGCAATCGGCGTCGTGCGCGCTCACCGCTCGGTCTAGTCCGGCACCATCAGAGAACAGCAGGTCAACGAACCAAACCCCGGCAATCGCGTCCGCCACCGTGAAAGCCCGACGCGGGCTGCGCGACTTCCACGTCGTGAGTTTTTCAAGCGGATGCAGCGCCCGCTCCCGCTTCGCCGACTCAACTACCGCCGACGCGATCCGGTCCAGGAGCTGTTCCAGGTGGTGTTGCTGAATCCCCATGTCGTCGCGCAAACACTGGTGCGCCCACTTGTAAGCCAGCTTTTCGGTCATGGGCTGCCCATCGAAGCAGCCGGCCCGCGACTCGTCGCAGCTGGGTTTGATGCGCCCGCACGCGCAGAACTGTTGTTCGTCGCTCACGCCGCCCTCCGTTTCCCGCTTACCTCTTCCAACGCCACCAGCAGCTCAAGTGCCCCCATCGGCATCTCGCAGTCGTCGGTGAAGGCGCACAGCGAACCGCGCTCCACAGGTTCCCCCTCCGCGCACGACACGAGCAGCACGGAGGCGAGCGCGAGGAGCACCGACACGACCACGCCGGCCGCGATCGACAGCCACGCCAGCGCCCTCACAGCGCCCCCATGACGGCCTCGGCGAGCGCCGTCTCGGCGTCCGTGCGCGCCTCCAGCTCCGACATGCTGAGGCCGCTCCTGCGCCCCACGCGCCACCGCCACCGCCCATGCGGCTCAATGACCACGGTGGCATCCACGCCCACCGCGTCCGGTGCCAACTCCATCCACTCCCCATCTCGGTAACTAAGGACTAACTGCTCCATGCCTAACTCCCTTCAACGTAGCTGAGTGTCAATCTGGCGGACGAACCCGCCACCCAGTTTGCGTGCGGCCTCGCGCGCGATCCAGCTCGCCATCACCCGGTCCCCGGTGTGCGCGCTGGGGCGGTACGCGGACAGCTCCCCAATCCACGCCCGCGCCTCGGTGGTGAGCGAGCGGCCGTCGGGGCCGGACGGCAGCACCCAGATCCCGCCGCGGATCTCGATGGCGAGCGACTCCACGCCCCACTCCTCATCATGCTTGTTGACCCCCGTGTGAAGGCCGTGGACGGGGAAGTGTTCGCCCGCCTGCTGGATGAGGAACCGCTGCGCGCCGTTGCTCTCGACCGCGATGGTCGAGCCGTAGCTCAGGTAAACGCGGTGGAGCCGGTCGATGATCTCGGGGCTCGTCCAGTGCCCTGACTGGATGTCGACCACCACGAGCCGATGGGCCTCCATCGCCAACGTGAAGAGGCACGTGAGCGCCGAGTCCTCGCCGTCACCCACGCCAAGGTCCACGCCGGTGAAGCACGGGAGGGGGCGCATCGAGCCGTGCGCAAGCGGCGCGTGCGGGAGCATCTGCCGGCCGCGCCCGAGGGTCACCATGCGCATCAGCCACTCGGCCCGGAACCGCGCCGTGAGCGAGTGACGGATCCGCGTGAGGTACTTTCGCGCGAACACGTGGTCGAGCATCCCGGCCCGCGTCTTGAGGAGCCGCTCAAGCGACCACTGTTGGGGCCAGAGCGGCACCCACGAGTCGTGGTGGTCGTCGGGGTTGTGGACCGCCGCATGGCGGAGGACCGCCCACCCGGGGCGCGCCGTCAGCTCCTCGATCAAGTCCCCGTCAGCCCACGGCGTGCCGATGAACCAGATTGACGCCCCCTCCGTGGCGCGGGTGAGGACCGACGTCTCCAGCCACTCAAGGAGCTTCTTCCGCTGCGCCTCGGTGGCCGTGTTCTCGTAGTCGAGGATGTCGTCGATGACGATGAGGTCGAGCCGGGAGCCAACGATCGCGCCGTGGGCGCCAAGGGCCTGGAGGGTCGCGTCCTTGCTGATGGTGTCGCGCTCGACCGTGATCGCGTCGGAGCCCCAAGGATCCTCGGTGCGGGTCGAGGGCTTGAGGTCGGGAAACACCTCGGCCACCCGGGGGTTGCTCTCGATGTGCGTCCGGATGGCGCGAAGGACCTTCTTCGCCTGGTCGGCCGTGTTCGAGATGATGGCCGCGCGGATGTTGCGGTTCTTCCCGATCTCGTGGAGCACGCGGCCCACCGCGACGTGCTGCGTCTTCGCATGTTCGACCGGCGCCACAACCACGGCGCGGTCGTGGTTCGAGAGGAACGCGTGCCACTCCAGATGGAACGGCGCATTGACAAGGCGGGCGCCGGTCAGCTCGTGGCGGAACGCATACTCAACGAACCGGGCCGCGTCGACCCGGGCCTCTCGCACGGCGAGCGACCGGTACGCGCGCGCCTTGCGGAGGAGGTCCGGGTCGGGGGCACTCATGGGTGATGGTTGTGGAGGATGAGCGCCGCGGTGTGGCCGCTGATGGAGCGCGAGAGCGTGAGAGCCTGACCCTGGGTCATCCCGGGCGGCAGCGGCATGCTCACCGCCACCCGGAAGCTCAGGCTGCCCTGGTAGCGGTCCTGGTCCACCGACACGCTGAGCACCTTCACCGTGTTGTAGCCCGCGCCCTTGGGGAAGATGGCGATCTCCTGGCCCACGATTTTGGTCCCGTCGGCCGCCCCATCAAGCTGCACCTCGATCTCCGAGGGGCTCGGTCCTCCCGCAAGGCCCAGCGAGCCGAGCACAGGCAGGGTGGCGTGTGTTACCCGGCCGGTGAGCGGCGGGGCCTCGCCCATGGCGGCGGGCACCACGGTCTGGGGCGGTGGTGGGGGCGGTGGTGGCTCCGGCTTGGCTGGCCACGGCTGAAGCGGGATGGTGCGCCCCATTGCCCGCGCCCGTTGCTCCACCAGCTCGTCGAGGGCCACGAGCACGCAGTGCATGAGGGCGCCGCCGACGTCGGGAGGGTGCCCCTCCGCAGCCGACTTCCCCAGCGCCCGCACCACCGCCTCCCTTGTCTCCGACAGCTCCTGGTCCCCGAGCCAGAAGGTCTCGTCCACCTTCCGGGTTGGTTGCAGCTCGAGCGCCGTCATCGTGGGATCCCCCCGACGAGCAGCCCGCCGCACCAATCGGTGCTGGAGAGCCGGATGCCGCACCGTGCGCCGGGGGCGCCAAGGGCCCACGTGCGGCCGCACGCGTTGCACTTGGCGAAGGGTACCAACCCGAGCACGCAGAACCCGTGCTTGCACCAGCGGGGGTCGCGGGTGACGTACGAGACGACCACCTCGTGGAAGGATCCGGTCAGCTTCCCCTCTCGGGAGACCTGGCCGGCGTGGCCACCGCGCTCCTCCACGGTCGGCACGTACTCGACGAGCTTCGCATTCGTTGCTTTGCACGAACTCACGATTCGTCCCCCGGAAACGCGAGCCTGCACAGGACACCCACGCCAAAGGCATTTGCCCGCTCCTCGTTAGCGAGTCGAACGCGGAGGGCCTCGCGGCCTGCTCGCTCGGAGGCGAGGCATCGGCGCGCCCGACGCAGATCGCGCTCCAGTGCGGCGACCAGCTCACGCAACCTGGAAACCTCGTCTTTGCGGGCCTGCCTGTCCGCATGGGACAAAGCCGCCGGCATGCGCTTATCTGCCTCGCTGGACAAGAGGCGCGAGCCTCGTCTGTACGCCGCCGCGCTCACGACTTCTCCTCTTGGTCGTAGAACCAGATTGCAGTGCTCAGCTCTCTCGAATCGTGCTTCGCGGCGTCGCTGACCTCGCAGTCTTCCAGGCGATCCTCCCAGCTGTAGGCTGTCAACTGACGGGCCAGCATCACGACCTCTTCGGCCTTTTTGAGTCTCCGTTCGGCAGCGCCGGCCCTAGCGATCCACTCGTCCATCTCGTCGAGCAAGTGCGTCACACGCACCCCCAGGCCGTCGAAGATGACTGCGCGCCCGTCGAGCGCATCGAGCACCTCGCGCAGCCTCACGTCCTCCGGCTTGGCCAGCTCCTCAGCGAGACTCTCGATGCGCATCGCCATCGACTCGACCTGGCTGGCCAGCGAGGCGT
>ERZ869921.74-NODE-74-length-55303-cov-9.442858_pt1 | contig 55303 bp, 85 predicted proteins | sample MGYA00579310_ERZ869921 | MGnify/ENA primary metagenome ERZ869921 (study PRJEB32216, sample SAMN09231816) | wastewater metagenome | place: USA: Maryland | collected 2016-06-21 | study: EMG produced TPA metagenomics assembly of the PRJNA472060 data set (Reclaimed water...
GGAAATGGATTCTTGCGGGGTTCGGTAGTGTTTTGATCGTCGCGGCTGGCAATTTTATTCTAAATGGCGGACTTCGCGTTGTCGCACCAATCTAACATTGTATTTTCAATTAAAGTATTGATCGCGACCGTTGTCGTGTCTTGCTGGGCATACATTTTTTTCTGGATCGGACCAAATATTGAAACTAAATTTTTCCCCGTTGTTACCAAATTAAATTTTGAAAGAATCGTCCCTATTGACGAAACGTCGTCGAGAGTATGGGTTTCTTTCGACAAGCTTCGCAATTGTGAATATGTCGGTTTATCGTGGCAAGTCGGGACCAGGGTCGGTCGGTCAAAAGGCGTAATTGTCCGACTAAACCGCGATCCAAATAACATAACAACGCCGACGCGTCCGGTCGGTCAACATTCCGCTGGTCCTTGGTTCGTTAATGTCCCGTCCTACCAAATCCCCATAAATAGTTTCATTGACGCAACACACCGTTGTCATCCGTTTTGGATCACACGAACGGAATGGTATCCGTAGCTTCGGACGGATCATAGGGGCGAAATAGATCGTACCGACGCGGATCGACTTCAGGCGCGGCCGGCAACGGCTGGGACGTGTGATCCTGAAGCTTAAACGGCACGATGCACCGATAAGCTGCCATGATCGGATCGCGGTCAACGATCACATGGTAGGAATTCCCGTCCCGCCGTTTCATCGAGCATTGCCAGCGGTCGCCGGACCTGACCAGCATGAAAGCCGAATGACCTTCCTGGATCGCGGCTAGGATAGCAGGACCGATTGCCTGGGCAGTTGTGATCGACATGACGTCACACCATGCCCAGGGCGGTCATATACAGGTCAAGGATCGCTTCCGCTTCCTGACGTTCCGCCTGGTCCTGTTTCCGAAGCTTAATCAGGGTCTTCACGGCTTTCGTGTCGAACCCGGTTCCCTTCATTTCGGCGAACACTTCCTTGATATCGTCGCTGATCATTTTCTTTTCTTCCTCTAGTCGCTCGACGCGTTCAATAAACGCCCGCAATTCACCAGCGGCGACCGTTTGGCTGGTTTCGACGCCTGGCATGTCATTCGGCCGCTCCTGACCGTCGCTAGTCGCCTTTGTGCGACCGCCTGGGAACGTCGTCACGTTTGGTTTCTTCGTCATCCTTGCACCTTCAATAGTTTTTCGGTTTCCTGGGCATAATAGGCACGATTGAGAATCGACCAATCGAAATCGGCCGCGCGCTGGCAGACTTTCACCGACCAGCCTTTTTGAATAGCGAAGCGGCGTTCGCTCGATCCCGGCTTGGACTTCAGCGGCGGCATGATCTTGAACAAGTTCGGACCGCGTGTCGCGACGTGATATCTGGTGATCCGTTGCAACGGTTCGTCATAGGGTTCCCAGGGAATGCCGGACGTCGCCGCATGGTGTGCGACCAGGCGCGACGATCGATCGACCTTCGCCCGCAACATAAAATCGAACGGATCGGCGTGATTATTCAGGACGTCCGTCAGGTTCTTTCCGTGCACTAGGACTTGTTCGGCGGCATACGGCACGATCAGGGCGGACCAGTCTTGCGACCAGGTGCGCGATATCGAAACGTTGTTCGGCTGGGACGTGTCCCATTGATATGCGCCCTTGCGTTTCTTCGTCTTCCCGTCCGTGCCGACCGCAATATAATTGTTCACGTCGCGGATCAGCATCGTCGAATAATTTGCATATTCCAATTCGAGCAACGTCCAGGCTTCCCAATCCTTGCAAACCTTGTCGAGATATGGGCGCATGGTGCGCGGTATCCGCATGGTCATTCCGTCTGTATTGATCTGGATAATCTCAAATTCCGGGAAGCTTAGAAGTGATTCCGCCAGCTTGCAAAGCAATAGCTGACCGTTCACCGTGATCGTCATCGTATATTTCGAATCATAGAACGGTGAATAAGGATTGTTCGAATCACCATAGACGCCGTTTAGTGCAAGCTTCAACATCGCATTTTCAGCCGACGCTTTCGGATATTGCGAACGTTGCTTGTATAGGTCGGCATAAATATCACAGAACATTGCGCCCAGGTGTTCGGGATAGCACCGGTTCGCAATGGCGATGTTCGGATAAAACGATTTGACGTCGATATCGACGATTTCGTGCGTCTCACTCGATCGCACCGTCGCATTCTTGACCGACCCGTGAATGCCGCCAAGTCCAAAAATAAAATCGAACCCGTTGATCGAGGCGGTTACGCCGTCCAGTTCGGGCGCTGATTTCGTGTTCGTGATCGTCGCCGATTTGAGATAGTCCAGGACCCGTGCGAATTCCGGATTGACGAAGCTGATATATGGGAAAATCACAGTGGCAAGCGGGATGTTGCGGCGAAAGGTTTGGTTCGGGACTTTCTTCCGGCTGATCACGTTGCCGTCGAAATCGGTGTCTTCACTGACCCGCGTCGTGATCCCTGGGCGCGCTTTTTCAAGCTGCATTATGAAAAAATCTTTGCCGATTTTCGTATCATTGTGATTCGTGAAATTCTTGCCCAGCTTGGCGGTCAGTTCCTCACGGAAAATGATCATCGGCAACGAATGCCGGTAAAAGCGATTTGTTTCGTCGACGTCGTGCGCGTTGTACGGAATGACCGTGTTCCATATGTCGTCATTGCCGATCGCGGTCGCATGGTCGAACGGGATATCCTGGATCGAGGCGGACCGCATGTTAAATTGCAGCGCCTTCAGGCTGGTTTTCTTCGCCTGATTGTCCATATGGTGAATCAGATATAGGTCTAGTTGCTCGACGATCCGATCGCGATCCCAAATGATCGAGCCGAACTTGTTCCCGTCATCCCAGGACGATCGAATCAGTTCCTGGGACTTCGCATAGATTTGCGCGGGCGTAATGAACCCTTGTTTTTCGAAAACGCTGACAATGAAGTGGATCAGCGGATAGTCATATGAGACGTTGTTAAAACCGACCATGCGCGCTTTCGTGACACCTAGAAGCCGGATCATCCGGACCAGGTCGAACGCGTCGTTATGGAAATCTGAAATTTCGTAAATCCAGCGATGACCCGTGCCGATATGTGTCAGCGTCAACGTGAAGCAATTGACCAGCGTTTCGCAATCATAGCCATAGTCCCGATCGATCGGCGCAAATGGTTTGCCAGTGGCGGGATCGATCGGGAAAGCGGTCATCGGTCAACCTTTGAAGCGGACCAGTTTCGCCAACGCGGCGAAGTCGTCGTCATTGATCATCCGACCGCCTGGGATCACGACGGCACGTCCCAGGATCGCCGTGACTTGGGTCTTCAGCGTCGGCGCGACGTGCTTCCCGGTCGCCTTCGTCTTGCCGGACGCCTTAGCCGCGACGATCGCCTTTTCCAGCGTCTCGATCGCCTGGGCGGCGTTTCCCTTGTTCGCGCGAATGACCTTTTGCGCCGTCGTCGCTTTGACGGAACCCGCCTTGATCATGTCTTTCACCTGGGACGGCGCGGCGTTCAATTCCAGGAAGTCGCGAATGCGTTGTTTGGTGTAACCGGTCTTCGCGACCAATTCCGTTTCCGTCCAGCCGAACGCGATCAGACGAGTCAACACGGACGCCATTTCGGTCGGTGTGAAACCCTTCCCGGAATTGGAAACGATTTGCGTTAACAGGTGATCCGCTTCGCTCGAATAGCGATCTTCGGTGATCACCGGCACGGTTTTGATTTCCGCGCCTTTCTTCATCGCGATCCGAACGGCACGCAACCGGCATTCACCATTCGTCAGGTATGCCTTGCCGTCTTCCCAGGTGACTTTTAACGGTTCTTTGACGCCGACTTCGGCGATCGAGCGCGCCAATTGCTCGACGTGTTCTTTGTTGGCGGGATCGCTGAAGTCGCGACCGTTCCAGCCGTCGCGAACGTGTATCTTGTCAGGTGCGATCCGATAGACGTCGGTGCGACCGCTGGATATTGACTGAATTCCGCTCTTGCCCATGTGCTTTTCCTTCACGGTTTAACGGCCGATCGGTTTCGATCGGCCGTCACTGATTACCGCACAACGTGCGGACCTGTCAACTATCCCTGACCAGGTCCGCCGACGAATGCCGTGTGAGGCATTACGGGCGCGCCCGTGTTCGGATTGATCGGCTGACCGGTGTTCGGGTCGAACCGCATTGCCGGCGCGGCTGGTGCGGCCGGCTGGATCGGCTGACCGGTGTTCGGGTCGAACCGTGGTGCCGGCGCGGCGGCGACTTCGTCCGGATAGTGGATCGGCGCGCCCGTGTTCGGGTCGAAACGCGGACGGTTAGAAGGGGATGAAGTCGTCAAGTTTCCGGGTCCACCAGGTGACGGCGTGTTGCCGCCGTTTCCCGGCATACCGTTAGAAGGGGACGCACCTGGGACAGAACCGGGACCCGATCCAGGCATAGCGCCCGCACTCGCAACGTTTCCCGGCATCATCCCGGCACCGGAACCAGGACCGCCAGCCGGCATCGCACCAGCGACCGGCACGGCGGATGCACCGGGCGGAAGATTCGTCGGTGCCGCATGGTTCGCGAACGCTTGTTCGATCGACGGACCGCCGACGATTTCTTCGCCGAACGCCAGCAACCGAACGATTTGCGGATTCAGGAAAATTCCCGCATTGGCGTCGGTCAGTTCGTTGACCTTCGCCGACCAGGACACGTCGGCATAATAGCCGCGCTTGATCAGCTTCGGATCAATTTCGATGTTTTGGGCGTTGCACGCCTTCAACGGAAGCTTGGTCGAGAAATTGAAGACCCAGCAACCTTTCGAATTCGGATTGACGACGCCCTGATCGTTCGGCTTGTCGCCGTCCCTGATCTTGAACTTGAACATTCCCATTGTGAAGCCGGACGCCCATTCCTGCTGAATCCGGTTCGCCATGACGTTGTTATTTGGATAGCCGGCGACCGCCTGATTGAAAAGCGGTTGCAGCATCATTGCGACGACGTTCGGATCGGTCTTCAGGACGGCAAGTCCGAACTGAATCGGTTCCTCTCCAGCTTCATATTTTGCGCCCTGATAGCCTTCCGTCTGCTTTTCGCTGACCGAACCCCAAATGATCCGGCCGGCCGGCGACACGCCGCGAATTGCCTCTTGTGCCATAGTCTTCAGTTCCTTCCGTTGTTAAACGCTTTTGCGATATAGTCTGACGGCATTTTCTTCAGCTTGACCGCCGTATCTGGTGCACGCGAAATTTGTGCGATGATTTCCGGGTTCGCGCCTTCCCGTTCTAGTGCAGCCGGCGTCTTCAGCTTCGCCGGTTCCAATGCTGGGAAACCGGTCAGCGCCTCGACGACGATCGCCGGCACCGTAAACGCACGGTGACCTTTGCCGCCTTCCAATTTCCAGCCTGCAATAAATTCGCCCTTCCTGATTCGTGCTTCGCCTTCGTCGAACACGGCTGATTTGCGCGCCTTGATCAGCCGTTCCGCTTTGTCGAGGAATGACAGTTCGGCGGCGATTTCGTCGGCGGTCATGTGGCGTTGTCGTGTGTCCTCGACGATCCGATCGAAGTTCGCATAATTGGTCAGCGCCAACGCGGCGCACGATCCGCGACCCGTGCAATGATCACATTGCGGACCAGGCGTCGCGACCGGGTTCGGTTTCTGGCATTCGTTGCCGCGCTCGACGATCCAGTTCAACCGTTCCCATAGTTCGACCGTCGTGATCGTCCAGGTGCGGTGAATGCCGTCAGGATGAAAGGCGCGCGGTTGATAGATCGCCAATTCGACGTGCGTGATCGACGGCGGATTTCCCAGGCGTAACAGTTTGCCGCCCGCATAGATCAACAGTTGCGGGTTCTCGAAAATCTCGACAATTTTCATCCCATATTTCAGGTCTTTTAGACGCAAGATCGACAAACCGAATTCGGCGGCGATCGACGTGTCGAGCGTGCCTTGAATAAATTCGGTCAACCTGACGTGTTGTTCGCTCGATACCTTGCCACCATACGAACGGATCAAGTCGACGAACTTTTGAACGTGATACGTCATGTCAGGCGTCACCGCCCAGCCGTTCGCGTGAACTTCACCGACCATGTCCGACGCGTTGACTAATCCCAGGCGCAACACCTGGTCGGCGACCCATGCGGCGCAAGTTCCTTCCCGCGCTTCATCGCTTTCCGGTTGCGGCGGCGAACGCGATTCGAACGTCGGCGACGCGGCGCAACGGGTCCATTTGTAGGAACTGGACGGACGAAGCTGGATCATCGCACGCCTTGTCCGACGTCGATCAGGGAAAACACAACGTGACCGGGTTCGACGCCGTACTGACCGCCGCGCAGCACGAAACCGATCGTCGCGAAAAGCGGGTCGAGACTATCTTTCGGATCGTGCGGCGCGGGCGGAACGGGAAACGTCGTCGACGGTGCAGGATCATGAAAAAGAAGTTCAACCGTATCGCCGCACTGGAACGCGCGATCGTCGAATCGTGCTTCAAATTTCTTCGATCCGTCGCGCACGGCGCGGAACATGGCAGGATGACATTTCAATTTGTGGTGCATCGTCTCGATCCTCGATTAAGGGCGGCGCGCGGCGGACGAGAGCCGCGCGCCTAAGCTTCGCGATTGATCAGTGACGAATCACGCGCGAAGCTTGTTCAATTCCGCGACGACGGAACGGCGCAAGGTTTCGTCGGTCACCAGGGCGTTGACGTCGGTCACGCCCGCGCGGACATACAGGGCGTTGATCGTGGTTGCGTCGATCTTTCCGGCCGAAGCCAATTCCTGATAGACGGCGACCATGTCCTGATAACTGACCGGCTTCGGCGGTTCGACCGGCATGGTCGGCATTCCACCAGGCATACCGGCACCGGGAAGACCCGGCATGACGGCCGGCTGATCCGGGTTCGGCAAGGTGACCGGCGCGCCGCCAGCGATCGAGCCGGGAATAGTGAACGTCGGTGCGGACGCCTGGGCGGCGCGCCATGCGTTTTCGGCGGCTTCCATAGCTTCCTTGGTCACGCCCTTTTTGCGCTTCCAGGTGCCGTCTGCATTCTTTCCCTTCGTCGAGGCGTGCACCGATTCCAGCCACGGAACCGCGATCGGCGTTGCGGACGGTGTTGCGTCATCGTCTTCGGCTTCATCGTTTTCCGAAGCGGCCGACGTGCCGGCACCAGCCGGGATCGCGGTCGAACCGGTCACGCTGACGACGGTCGAGCGACCCGCCAGACGTTCAAGAAAAGCGGCGTGTTCCTGGTCGGCGACTTCCATACGCAACATGATTTCGATCATTTTTGCCATTGTGTGAATTCCTTTTCGATGGCGGTTGACACGGTGTCGGACTTGATAGCAATTGATAACACAAGTCAACGGTGTGTTGCATGATTCTTCGCCACTACCAAGAAAAATTAAAGAACGGGATTTATGCCGCCTGGCAGTCGTCGACGACGCCCGTTCACGTCCTGGCGGTTTCACCGACTGGATCAGGAAAGACGGGCGTCAAAGGCAAAATATTCGAGGAAAACCCGAATTATCCGGGAATCGCAATCGCACACCGTCAGGAATTGGTTTCGCAAATTTCAAATGCTCTAGCTGAAGCCGGCGTCTATCACCGAATCATTGCGCCGAAGGCAATCATTTCGTTCTGTATCGGTCAGCATGTCAAACTATTTGGTCGATCGTTCGTGCACCATGCCGCGCCGATCGCGGTTGCTGGCGTCGACACACTGATTCGCCGGACCGAAGAATTGGAACAATGGTGCAAAGACGTCCGGATATGGGATATCGACGAAGGTCACCACGTCCTGCAAAATAACAAATGGGGAAAAGCGGTCCGCATGTTCCCGAACGCCTGGGGATTGGGACTGACCGCGACACCGCTTCGTTGCGACAAAAAATCACTAAGTGCGAAACAGCATGGCGTTTATCATCAAATGGTGATCGGTCCGACCGTTCGGGACCTGATCGATGAAGGGTTTTTGTCACCGTTCAAAATCTTCGCACCGCCGCCGTCGATCGATCTATCGGGTGTTGACGTGACCGCCAGCGGTGAATTCAATCAGGACCAGGTCAGGAAGGCGGCGCACAAATCGCGGATCGTCGGCGACTTGGTCGACTTCTATCTTTTGAAGGCACCAGGCAAGCGCGGGATTTCATTCCTGGTCGACGTCGAGCAAGCCATAGAAACCGCCGCCGCCTATAATTCGAAGGGCGTGCCGGCGATGGCGATCAGCGCGAACACGCCGGCCGATATCCGCGTTTCGGCAATGGAAAAGTTCCAGCGCGGCGAACTGCTACAGCTAACGAACGTCGATCTATTTGGCGAAGGAATGGACGTCCCGGCCGTCGAGATTGTGAGCAAGGGACGGCCGACAATGTCCCTGGGACTGGACCGCCAGCAAGACGGACGATGCTTGCGACCGGTCTATGCGTCCTGGCTACGCAATCCAAACGCGGCAACGCCTGACGAGCGTCGGCGTGCCATTGCTGAAGGTCCGAAACCGTTCGGGATCATTTGCGATCATGTGAACAATATCGAGAAACACAAGCCGCTGGACACGCCGCGAAACTGGACCCTGGAAAGCGACGAAGCCGGCCGGAAGAAAAAGGACAAGGACGAATTTCCGGTCAAGGTTTGCGTCGCCTGCTATCAGCCTTACGAGGCGTTTTTTCCGAAGTGTCCTTATTGCGGTTTCAAACCCGTGCCGGCCGGTCGATCGCTTCCGGAACAGGTCGACGGCGACTTGATCGAGTATTCCGAAGAATTGCTTGCACGATTGCGCGGCGAAGCTGCTAAAGCTGTCTCGACAATGGACCCGCGCGACGTGCACACGCCGGCCGATCGTGTGATCCGCGCGAACATGGAAATCAGACGTCAGACACAGGAAGAATTGCGACATTGCATCGCGCTATGGGCTGGCGTCCAGCAACAAGTTTACGGCCGATCGGATTCGGAAAGCTATCGCCGGTTCTATCACACGTTCGGGATCGACGTCGCCACGGCGAAGACCCTGGGACGCGCTGAAGCTGAAAAACTAACGTCAATGATCAGGGAAACATTCACATGAAACACGTCGGATATTTGATCAAGGAACCGGGTCGCGATCCAGACTATCCGCGTTACGAATTCGACAAACAAGACTTGACGGACGCCGATCGGGAATATGGCTTTACGTCCGAACCGGTCTATACGGTTGACGCGGTCGATCGTTGGATCGTCAAGCGTATGACGGCGATCTGTTTTTGGGTCGCCATGTTCGCCGGTTCGATCGGTGTTTTGATGGGTCGGTTCTTATGAACCCGATTGACCTATGGGCGCAACGCTGGGGCGTGTCGCGCGCCGCCCTGGACGAACTGGCGACGTTATACACACCGACTTTCGATTCGATCCCTGGCGGGTCCGAAGCCTATACGCAACAGCATGTTCGCGTCACCGCGCCGAAGCTGGGCGCGTCGCTATGGCGGAACAATAGCGGCGCGACGCTTGACGAATCGGGTCGCCTGGTGCGTTATGGGTTAGCAAATGATAGCAAGAAACTAAACGAAGTCTTCAAATCGTCGGACCTGATCGGGATCACGCCGGTCACTTGGCAGGGTCGACGGTTCGGCGTCTTCACCGCGATCGAAGTCAAGCGGCCAGACTGGACGAAGCCGGAAAACGATCGGGATCGCGCGCAAGCGAATTTCCTGACGACGGTCGAGGCACTAGGCGGGATCGGTCAATTCGTCACGTCGGCGGCACAATACGAAGCACGGGTCAAGGCACTATGAACCAGCAAGTCAGACTGTCATATGAGACGCGCCGCGAAGTGATCGAGACGGCCGGCGTCGAGATAGCGAACCGGAACGGCTTGGAAGCGTGCACGCTCTTTTCAGTGTCGCAACGTTGCTCGATCCCGACGTCGATCCCAACGATCCGGTCATATTATCGGACGCGTGATGACCTTTGGAAAGCGATCGTCAGTCATCCGGACGCCGCACCGCAAGTCCGCAAGCTGGGAAAAACACTTGGCTTGATAGGCTGAAGCCGTGAGCATTTTTGCATATCGCCAGTTTATCAATTGGCATGAAGTCCCTGACGGCGAAAAGAAGCCGCGCAAGGTCCCGTTTAACGCACGCAACGGTCACAATATCGACCCGCACAATTCGTTGAATTGGATGACCCATGACGAAGCCGTCGCGACCGGCGCACCAGTGGGTTTCGTGCTGACCCATGCTGATCCGTTTTTCTTCCTCGACATGGATGATTGCTGGACTAACGGTGCCTGGACGGACGAAGCGACCGCCATTTTCAATACGTTCCCAGGTGCCGCGCGGGAAATCTCGATCAGCGGTCGAGGCTTGCACGTCATGGGGCGTTGTGACCAGCTTGTGCTTTCGGATCGCCGGAACAAGTTCGGCACGCCGTCGCGCCCGAATTGGCTTGAATTCTACACGGCCGAACGATTCATCGCCCTGGGACGTGGCTTCGAAGGCGATTTCAATCTCGACTGGACGCAACCGCTTTTGCAGCTTGTGCCGAAGCGACCGGCCGTCGATCCCGTCGCCATGCTATCAGGTCCCGCGCCGGAATATACCGGACCACAAGACGACGCCGAATTGATCCGGCGCATGATCGCGTCACGCGGGTCGATCGGTGCACAGTTCGGCACCAAGGCTTCAGCGAAAGACCTATGGACTGGCGACGCCGCGAACCTGTCCCAAATCTTCCCGTCACCGTCAGGTGACGTCTATGATCGATCGTCGGCCGACGCGTCCCTAATGGCGCACCTGGCATTCTGGACCGGCAAAGACGCGGCGCGAATGGATCGCCTGTTTCGCATGTCCCAGCTTATGCGGCCGAAGTATCAGCAACGGCCGGACTATCGCGAAAACACGATCCGGAACGCGATCGGTCAGTGCAAAAAAGTTTATGACGTCGTGAAGGAAAAGAACACCGCGCAACCGTCCGTCGACGCACCTGGTGGCGCGGCGGCAAGCGGTGACGAATGGTTGACGGTCGGTCAAATGCTCGATCACTTCAAAGGGTGCGTCTATGTTCGCGAACCGCACCGCGTGTTGATCCCAGGCGGTGCATTGCTGAAGCCTGATCAGTTCAACGCGACGTATGGCGGTCACAAGTTCCAAATGACGGCGGACGGGTCCGAACCGGCTAAGAAAGCATTCGAGGCGTTCACCGAAAATCGCGTCTTCAGATTCCCGAAAGCCGAACGGTTGGCGTTCCAACCTAAGCAGGAACCGGGGTCGATCGTGAACGGTGCCGTCAATTCCTACTATCCGGACCCGCAACCGTCCGAACCTGGCGACGTCGAGCCGTTCTTAGACCTGGTGCGCCGTCTGCTACCTGATCCGAACGATCGAGCGATCTTGCTTGCCTGGTGCGCGTCCCTGGTTCAAAATCCTGGATCAAAATTCCAATGGGCACCGGTTTTGCAAGGCACGCAAGGCAACGGCAAAACAGTTATTTCGAAATGCTTGCAAATGTCGATCGGTCAGAAATACACGCACCAGCCGTCCGCCGAAGACCTGGGCAATCCGTTTAATTCCTACGTTGAAAACAAATTGCTGATCAGCGTCGAGGAAGTTCATTTACAGGGTCGGCGCGAATTGCTCGATACGCTGAAACCGCTGATCACCGACGATCGCTATGAAGTCCAGCCGAAGGGCGTCGACAAGCGCATGATCGACAATTTCGCGAATTGGTTCTTTTGCACCAATCACCGCGACGCCGTGCTGACGACAAAGAACGATCGGCGCTATGCGATATTTTTCACGGCGCAACAGTCATATGACGATATCTTGCGCGACGGCATGGGCGGCGACTATTTCCCGAACCTATGGGCATGGCTTCGCACGGTCGGTTTTAAGCGGGTCAATCACTATCTGCAAAACTACCAGATACCGGCCGCGCTCGATCCCGCTGGATCGTGTCACCGCGCGCCGGAAACGTCCAGCACGTTCGCGGCGATCACGGCGTCAATGGGGCGTGCGGAACAAGAAATCACCGAAGCGATCGAAGTCGGCGCACCTGGTTTCCGGCAAGGCTGGGCGTCCATGTATGCGGTCGACCAGTTGTTTAAGGAACATCACATTCGCATGTCCCGGATCAAGGTCGCGGAAATGTTGGAAGGCATGGGATTTAAGTCGATCGGTCGCGCTTCGAAACCGATCATGGACGAAGGTCTAAAGCGGCCAGTTCTATACGTGAGGCGGGAAGCGTGGCGACCCGAACTGACGGTCGATGATTATGGTTTGGCGCAAGGATATTCAGAATTTGCGGTCCGGCCGTCTATCGTGGCGACCGGACCTGGCGTTGTGCCTATGCCGTCCAGGGTCGGTTAGACGTCGACCGACACTTCTTTCACGCGGTCTAAAAATTCGTCGTCGGTTTCGGCGTCTTCATCCTTGTCGCCTTCGTCGTCGGTTTCGTGATCCGACTTCGCCGATTCCCATTCCGAAATCACTTCCTCGATCGCTTCGGCGGCGGCTTCACACGCGTCGCGGCGTTGTTCCAACAGTTGACCGGAATCGCCCTGCTGAAGACCTTCCGGCATATTGTTGAACTTTTCGTCTTGTTCCTCACCTAACTGACGGATTTCGTCCGCCATGTTTTGTGCGTCTTCCATTGATTCGAGAGCCGCAAGCGAATCTTCCCAATCATACAGCGCGCCCAGGAATTCCGATTGGGTCATTTGCGACCGCTTGAACGGTGTCAGCGAACGCATGATCCGCGACGATCGCGGTCCAGTCTTCATCGCGCAAAAATAATAGTCGTCGCCGCGCTTGATCCCGTTTTCGGGATAATCCTTTCGCGCCTTCCGTTTCACCTGTCTTGCCATGTCGTCACCTTGTGTTGCGGGCGTCGCGGAATGCGACGCCCTGGGATCGTCTAGGGTCAGCCGCGAAGGATCGAGGCGAACCGGCGCACCTGGTCGTCAGAAAGGTCCGCAAATGCGGTTTCCAAATCATGTGCGACCTGGGCTTTACCTTCCAAGCGCAACCGGTCAATTTCGCCGGCCATAGCGGCGCGAAGCTTGTCCGACGACGCCTTTTCCGCACGCTCGACGGCGGCTTTTTCTTCGGCAATTTTGACGTCTTTCGCCGCCTTCAGTGCTTCCGGCGTTACCAGGGCGCGGATCGCCGCCAGCGTGCCGGCGTGCGCCTTTTTGGATATGTCTAGCGCACGGTGTGGGAAGTAAGCCGGGTTCTTTTCGCAATTGCTGTAACGATCGAACGAACGTGAGGCGTCGCGGGCGATCCATTGTTCCGCAATTGAATTCTTGTGAATGACGTCGTCGATCGTGCCGGACGCGCTGACCCAAACATGGTAACGCGCGACGTCGTCGGACCAGTTGACGGTGTAGGACATAGAGCCGGCATGTGCAGACTGGCAAGTTAGGGTCATGTTCATGTTCGTTGATCCTTCCGGATTGGGGCGGCATTCGCGCCGCCCAGGGTTTCAGGTTTACTTTTTGGCAGCGGCTTTCCGGCTGGCGGCGATCCGCTTGGCAATGAAGGCTTCGCGTTCGGCTTCGGTGCGGAAATGACTGGTGCTTTGCGAAGCACCGTAACGCTGACCGTTGCGGGTCGCCTCGACGCAAGCGGTGAAGCTGACACCAAGCCACTTGTCGGAAAAATAAGCGTGATACTGACTGGACGGTTCGGCTTTGAATTCGGCGGTTGTGCGTTCGATCACGCAACCGATCTTGCGACCTTTGGCGTCGACATTGTCGAAACCGATATATTCATATTTCGGGTTTGCGTAGCGGGTAAGGTAAAACTTGTCGGTCATGTGTGCGGTTCCTTCCGGTTGCGGCGGTGATCGGGATCGGTCACCGTGAAAAATCTATACCGCACATTGTGCGGGACGGTCAACACACAATCGACCGTCCCGACAAATTATTTTTCAGCCTGGGATTTCGACGGCCGAAAGCAGTTCGAATTTTTCGATCGACCTGACGGCCGGCACCTGGGACACGTCAATCGTTTCCCGCGTCGCGATGATCTTCCCGCCCTTGGTGACGGATATCTGATCGACACCGACGATCTTGATCGGATCGTCGGTCTTCACGCTGACGGCGTTGATCGTGATACGTCCGCCCGCGCGCTTGGCGGTCCAGTTGCGAAGTTTAAGCATGTGCCAAAATCCTTTCGTTTGGTTGCACAAAAGGCGCTTTGATCCAGGTCGCCAGCCTGTCAGGTCACTCGCAAGGTCGATCTACGTCCTGAACCGCTAAACGATCGATTTAGATCGAAATGGTCCGAACGTCAACGTCGCCGTTGAACTGATTGCGGATCAGGTCGGCAAAGTCGTCAGCTTCCGTCTTGTGATAGAACGGCCGGAACATGACCAGCGTCGCGCCTTCGATCGTAAATTCCACATGGTAGCGGGGCGATCGCCGACGTTCGTTAGATGCGAGTTTCAGCGGCATAGTCGCGATCCATTTGATCGAGGGTTCTGACGGTCAGCGCGCCAAACGCAAACCAGACGGCTAGGGTGACCAGGATAAGGGAAGTTCGCATTGATCAGGGTCCTTTTCGTTGACCGCCTGATTCAACGCTTGTTCCGTTAAAATCCGGTTAATCTCGACGCGGCATTCGTCGGCGTGTCGCGTCGTCTGACGGGATAACAAACCGCCGTGGTGATTGTCATCGCTGGCGATCGATTCGATCAGGGCGGTCACGCGTTTGATCAGGCGTTCGGTCATTTGGCGTCGTCCCTAAAATGCTTCGCGATATCCGGGATCAGACGCCATTGCGCGTCAACGAATTTCACGGGTCCGTGTTTGTGTTCTGGTGGCGTCGTGTCGACTTCCCGCGTCTCGATCAAGCCGGATCGCTTCAGCGGACGCAACGGACGAAGATCACCGAAAATCGGGATCGTTCCCCATTCTTCCGGGATGCGATTCAACATCCGCTTTTGCGGGTCCGACAAGGCATGGAACGCCTCGATTATTTCGTCGCGTGTCACTGGTCACACCAGGTCGGTTGAAACAGGTCCGGCACGATATAGCGATCGGTGCGACCGATCGTCGGTGCGAACCAATCAATGCCGCGTTGATCCGTGCCTATGATCCCGCCTGGTTCGATTTTCTTGACCTTGCATAGCCTGGGGCGATCCCTGGTCGCGTCGATCGCGTCGAGGATGATTATCCCGTCGCCTGGGCGGAATTCGTTCGGTTGCTTTTTCATGGGTTCACCTTGTTCACGGGTCCGAATAGATCATAGTGCCGGCAATCGGCGCGGCCGGCGTATAGGATGACCGGCGCGGCCGTCTGGCGTCGTGCGGTCCAGACATACCAGGCGTGATCTTCAGTGCCGCTAGAATCGCCGGGAAACCATTGCACGCGGTCGACAAGGTTGATCTTCGCGGTGAAACGATCGTTATCCCTGAAAAGATCGTGCCTGGTGTTGCCGAAGTCGAATTTTGCCGTCAGCAATAACGCCACGGTGCCGGCCGATCGCTTCAGTGCCATACGGGCGAAGCGGACCGCGTCACGGTTCCCAGGTCCATAGGGCGGGTTCGTGTAAATATCGATTGACGTGTCGCGGTAATAACCAGCATCGATCGTCGGGTCGAGAAAATCGAAGATCGCGTCATGTTCGACGTCATAAGTCGCAATATCGGACGTCGTCACCGTTGCGCCCTGGTCGCGCAACACACGGGCGATCTTGTGACGGCCGGCCGCTGGTTCCCATACCGTGCGACCGCGCACCGGGAAGTGACGCAATAGGGCGTCGGTTGCCCAGGGTTCCGTTTCATACAGTTCGTTTTTCTGGCGTTCATATCCCGACGCGACGACGGTCATTTCTTCACCTTCAGCCAACGCTTGCACGCGGGACACGTCACGCCGTCAGGCGGCGCGATCGCGAACGGATTGCCCAGGGCGGTCCGCCATTCGTCGACGATCGGTTCGTCGCTGACTCGCTTCACATACGTCCGGCCGATCGTGCCGCATTCAGTTTCAAGTCGACCTTCGACCAGCGATCGAACGGCGTGAACGCGCAAACCCTTCACTCTATTGTTTGCCATAGATCAAATCCCTGCCTTTATCCGTGACGGTCAGCCGTCCGTTTTCGTTTTTGAGATATCCCAGCGCGATCAAATGCGTCGGCGTCGGTGCCTTCATCATTGCCGGCGTCTTGCCCATGATCGGCCGCGCACGCCAGCCGCCCGTTACGCGGTAATAGGCACCGGCGCGGTTGACCTGGCTGACGATCTTCCGGTCATGTTGCGTGATTTCTGGCGGCGCATATTTCCGCCAGTCGAGCAACGCGCCGGCAAGTCGTGCCGGCGTCGGGAAATGATGTTGGAACCGCCAACCGTGTTCGGTTTCCCTGGGCACGCCCAGGTCGCCGGAATAAGCAAACATTTGATCGTGTGTCAGTGGTGTCAGCTTGCGGGCGACCGCCTCGATCGTCAGCGCGATATACACTGGTGGACGCGACGTGCCGTCCAGCCATGCCATGACCGTTTCAAGCCGGCGATCGGCCGCATGGGCAAGCTGACCAGCGGTGACGCGGTGCCGACGCATTATGGTAGCGACGTCAGTCACGATATTCGAATCCCTGATTGTCCGCATAGTTCATTGCGATGGTTCGTGCTTCACCGCGTGTTTTGAAATCGTCGTCGCCAATCCGTTGCTGACCGACACCTTCCGTGACCAGGACGATACGATATTCGCTCACACCATAATCAGCCTGGAATTGCTGGACCGTGACCCATTTTTTCGGCTGACGATCGGCGGGATGCACCTTTTCCAACGCCTCGACGCGACGTTCCAGGTCGGTCAGTCGCTTCAGCGGTAACGGTTCGTTGTTCTCGACGATCGGTGACGTGCCGCCGTCGACCAGGTTGATCCGATCGAGAATGCGTCCGATCATTGCTGACGGGTCCGTGCCGGCGCGCGACCATTCGTTTCGCACGATCGCGGCGCGGGACATATTGAACGCGGTCAACCAAATTTCCAGTGCCTTTTCGATTTGTTCGCCCGTGGCGTTTTCCTGGGCGGCGAAGTCCCGGAAGATATGTCCGGCGATGACGTCGATCGGCGCTTTCTCGATTTGCGGCGCTATCATGACGGCGCGGGCGAAGTGATCGGCTGATAGGGTCATGGGTTCCACTCATTGACAGGGCCGAACAAATCATAGTGTCGGCGCGGTTGATCGGTTCGTTCTGCAATCTTGCGTTTCAGCGCGACAACGCGCGGATGATCTTCAGGCAAGCCGTTTCGACGTGCTAGGTCCAACGCTTCCCGGTATAGCTTCAGGCGTTGCGCGGGCGTCATTGCTTGCAAGCCTTCCGGATGCTGGCGGCGATCTTTTTCGTATTGTGATTGTCGTCCGCGAAGCTGGTGATTCCGACCAGGGTTTCACCGATGAAAAATTTCCAGTGCTTTGCACCGTGTTCGGTTCTCCAGGGTCGCCCGGTCGCCTTTAGCATCGCCTCGACTTCGCGGACCAGGCGGGATTTTTTCGGTGCACTCATGTCGGCTTCCCCATGTCGAAAATGCCCATGCGTGGCAACGTCGGCGATACCATGCACCAGGGACGATAATCGGCCGGCGTGACGATCTTTCCGTCAGCGATGATCACGGATGTCAGCGCGGGCGGTTCGAACGTGTCCAGCATCATTTGACAGACGGTAGGATGAAGCGGACCAGCCGCTAAGACGATCTTGCCGAAGACGGTCAGTGTGAACCAGGTCATGATTTCCCCCCATAGAGATTGTTGACACCGCGTTCGATGCGACCCGCCGCCCATTGACCATAGCCGCGCCGCAACAGGTTCCAAGCGATGCACGGGCGGTCGGTCCAGCGTGCCGTGTAATAGTCGGCGATGTGCTGACAGGGAACGGGTCGTCTTAACCGTTTCCAAGGTGTCATTTGCGAACTTCCTTCCATGCTTCGATCGCAGCGAAACGATACCGCATTGCGTTGGCGGCGGCGATCCTGGCGTCGCGCTGACGTTCCGACCGGTCGATCTTGCGCCGGAACGGTTGAAGGCTTTGCATGTGCGCTAGACCGGCGCGCCATGACCATTCGCGGCAATGCGCGGTCAGCGTGTTGAATAGAAGTTCGGCGGTCGATACGTGATCGAACGTTTCCGGCGTCCTGGGCGGCGGTGTTGGGCGGGTCATTGTCCTAGCACCTGATCGAGCAACCGAATTGCGCGTTCTTTTCCAGGGCGTCGAGGCGATCGACAATCTGTTGAACGGCGTGCACCTGATCGAAGTGACTTAGAATTTTTGGTGTGCCGCACGGACATTCTATTTGTCCGGCGAACGCCTCGACGATCGTCGGCGGACCGATTTTCCGGTCGCAATTCCTGCAATATGCCCATGATCCCATGCGATTTTTCCTTACCCTGATCGAAATTCGCTTCCGCGAACAATGACTTAGCAGTTTCCGCGCAATAATGTTGCGCCAACGCGCAATAATATTACGTTTTGGACCCGTTTCGCGACATAATATGACTAAAATCGACTAAGTCATTGTTCGCGGAAGCGAATCTCATTTTGTTCACGTTTGAAAAACCGGAAAGTGGTGTCGGATTTCCAACGCAAACCCTTGTGCCGTAAGGGTTAGTTGATTTTCCGAAATTGTCAATCTGAATAAAATGTAACAATTACGGCGGCTTAGACGTGCATGTCAGAATGAAGGGAGCGGATTCGACTTGTGCCCAATCCCTGCCGGTCATAACATTTTCGTTATTTTTCAATGGCTTAAACCCTATTAAGACAATAAGACAATAAGATATAATGAATTTAGAATGGGAAAATAATACGCAATAATATTGCGTGTATAGGGTGTATTACGCAATAATATTGCGCGATAGGACTCTATATAGCGGCGGACGGAAAATGGTGTCAGATCGGTTCCGTTTACATTTTCGTTGCCGTGTGCCAATGTTTGCAAGGCTTTCAACGCCGTCAATAGATCGGTTCCGTTCAATCGCTTGTGTCATAGGGAATTTTTCCATGTTCAACCTTCCGTTTGTCGGTCAAACGTTCAAACTTTCCGGGATCAGATTTGAACCTGACCCTAAAGGTCGAGCGATCTTGAAAGCGATCATGACCGATCGAACGGCGGTTATGCACTATCGCGGGAAAAATAATCGCGTGTGGACTTTCCCTGACGGGACGTTTTCCGTCGTGAAGCTGGAACCGTTCCAGTTCTACAAAAAGAAAGGTGATCGGTTCGTTTACGATCGCGTCGGCGTCTATCGGATCAGCGGCATCTATCCGAATTTCAAGACGAACACCGGTCAAACGGTTTTCATGGATTATGACCGCACCTTCAGGACCGAACCCGTCGACATGGTCGCACGCGGTGCCGAATATGCGAAGGATTTGCAGCAACAGCGACACACGCGAATGAAGCGATCGAAGGTCGACCAGGTGCTGACGGTGAAGCGTCGGATTGACACAAAGCCTGACGGCTATCATTGGTCACTGACGTCGCGCGGTTCGGTCCTGGCGTCCGGCACGTCCGATCTTTACCGGGAAGCCGAACGCGAAATGATCCGCGTCGCACGTCTTGCGCCGTGGCGCAACGTGCGGTAATGGTGCACCATGACAAACGAAGATTTCCGATCGAGCCGCGAACGCCTGGGCATGACACAGGTCCAGCTTGCCGCCGTTCTCGACGTCCCGTTGCGGACCCTGGAAAGCTGGGAACAAGATCAGGCGACCGGATCGAGCCGCAAGCCGAACCGGATCGCGTGCCGCGTCCTGGAATGGATCGAGCAAGGGAAGCTGAAGCTATGACAACGCGTCGTCTAGTCAACGTCCTGGACGCCGGACCGCCAGCCATCGAATTCCCGTGTGAAATGCGCCGCGAATTCCTCGATCGGCTTCATCGCAAGGCACATGGTCGTTTGCCGCCTGGGACGATCGATCAAATCGGTTCGTTGTTCCTCGACGCAATGGAAGTTTATGAGACAATGAAGGTCCAGCGCCGATGATCGAGTTTCACGGATCGGTCGCTGAAGCGGTGATCCATCGGGTCGCAATCCGCACCGTCGCAAGCGCATATGGCAACTTCACTTTCACCGACGTCACCTTCGCATACATGGGCAACTATTACGGTTGCCGGTTTCATGGTGCGCTGACGAACCTGCAACACGAACGGCGTCGGTTCACCGATCGCCAGCGGAATCGCAAACCATGATCGAATGGCTGAAACAGTTCTGGCGTGACTTGCTCGACGAACTAGGTGAAGGCTGGTGATCGGTCGCGCGGTCCTGGTCCTGGTGTGTGCGGTCGTCTTCCTGGCGTCATCCGCGATCTTGCTGGTCATGCCGTCGCCGATGATCTTCGCCGACCAAGTCGCGCGGCTGATCTATCTGGCGTTCGGCGCGTGGCTGATCCTGGTCATGGTCATCGCCGCAATGGTCCTATTGCTGATCGCTACAAGGTGACGTAATGTGCGGGCATTGTGGCAAACCGCCTCAATTTAGCAGAAAGGGGAATTCCATGTCTCGACTGTTTCTAGGCTTTTTCGGCTTCGTTTCGTTCATCGGCGCGATCTTCGGTCGCCTGTTTATCGAGGTGGCTCGCTATGTTCCGTTGCCGTTCGATCTTCATATAATCCCGCCGATCGGCCGCGATGATCATTCCATTGCATTCCGTGTTGCGAACCAGGTCGGTCAGGGATGGCGGACCCGCCTTGATCGGCGAAATCCCGTCCTGGCCTAGTTCGCGTCGCATTCTCCAAGGTGAACGGCCGGCTTGCGACATAGCCGGCCGTTTGCTATTTGTGCGGGATGACCGCCAACCTAATGCCTGGAACCGTCGTCGAGTTATCCGGCCGCGCCCGTCGTTTCGCCGAAGAATACTTGATCGACTTCAAAGCTGGACCGGCCGCGATCCGCGCCGGCTATGAAGACCCGACGACGGGTTATCAGCTTTTGCATGATCCCAGGGTCGACGCCCTGATCCGTGAGGGAAAGCGCAAGTCATCCGAACGGGTCAACATATCCGTTGATTCGACGCTCGATTCGTTCCGCATGATGCGCGAAGTGACGGCGGCGGATTTCTTTTACATGGCCGAAATCATGGAAGTCATCCCAGGAATGCCGGGAACCGCGCCGATCGAGCGCGGCACCGGGCGCTTTTACATGGCGCTGAAGCCGCTGGATCAGTGGACCGACGAAATGCGCCATGCGCTGAAGTCGATCAAGCACGGTCCGAACGGTCCGGAAATCGTTTTGCACGACAAGATCGCCGCGAATGTGCATATCGGAAAGTTCCTCGATATGTTCGTCGATCGGACGGACCTGACGACCAAGGGGAAGTCCCTGGGCGAAGACATGGTCACCGCAACCATGACGCCGAAGGAAGCCGCTGAAGCCTACAAGTCGACGCTGGGGAAGTCATGATCGAACGATCAGTCGCGACGACCGCGAAGCACGAACGGTTGTTCAACGAAATGTGCGAACTGTTGAAGCGTCACACCGCTGAATTGCCGGCCGACGAAGTGTTAGGGATCACCGCCCAGGTCGTCGGCATGACGATCGCGCTTCAGGATCAGCGCACCATGACGCACGATCGAGCCATGAAGATCGTCGGGAAGAATATCGAAATCGGCAACGCCCGCGTGGTCAATCAGCTTTTGAATGCCATTCCGGCCGGTCGCGGCTAATCATGGCAAGCAAGCGTCGCGTTCGTCGGAAAGCGTGCGGCGACAAGGTCCGTTATGCTACCAGGCGCGAAGCAATTGCAGCGATGACGTCCGCGAAACATCGCGGGATCACGTCCGGTCGCAAGACGAACCAGGTCAGCGTTTACGGTTGCACCTTTTGCGGCGGCTTCCATTGGGGACACAAGCCGACATGAATTACACCAGCAAGGGCGCGGTTTTATCCGACGATCGAGCGTTCCGTTATCACCTTTGGCGGTCCTGGTCAGGCGTCGATCTATTCACGCCGGTCAGCATGATTTTTATCATGCTCAATCCGTCGACCGCTGACGGTCGGGAAGACGATCCGACGATCAAACGGTGCGTCGGTTTCGCGCGATCCTATGGTTGCGAACGTCTCGACGTCGTCAACCTATTCGCCTATCGCGCGACGAAGCCTGAAGACCTGAAACGATCGGTCAAGGCGTCCGGCCTGGTCGGCGATCCGGAAAATGACGGGTTCATAATGCGGTTGCTTGCCGATCGACCGTCAGCCGTTGTCGTCGCCGCCTGGGGCGAACATGGTCGGATGCTGGGACGCGACGCCGAAATGCTGGCGTTGCTGAAGCTTGCCAGACGTCAACCGTTCGCCTTGCGGATCAGCGAAAGCGGAATGCCTAGTCATCCGCTCTATATCCCAGCAAACGCGGACCTGGTGCCGTATGGCTAACGAATTCGCCGCGCATTGGGACGGACCGAACCCGCCGAATTACACGGAAGTTTTCGCATGGCGTCAACGTCAGTTAAAGGCGTTGCGCGCCGACCCGAATATGCGCCTGGGCGCGATCGAATTCTATCGCACACACCCAGCCGAATTCATCGAACATTGGTGCGACACGTATGATCCGCGTCTAGCCTCGACGGAATCACCGTCGCACATGCCATTCGTTCTTTTCCAGCGTCAAAAAGAACTGATCGACTTCATCTATACCGGCGTGCACGCACAAACGGATTTGCTGGTCGAGAAAGCGCGCGACATGGGCGCGACCTGGTTAGCGTGTGCCGTCAGCGCGCACCTATGGCGGTTCCTTCCTGGTGCCTCGATCGGCTGGGGATCGCGAAAAGAACAACTGGTCGACAAGCTGGGCGACGCCGATTCGATCTTCGAAAAAATCCGGATGCTGATTCGTGGTTGGCCGAAGGAATTCCAGCCGAAAGGCTTTTCGCCGTCCGAACACATGCCTTTCATGCGGATATTGAACCCGGAAAGCGGCGCGACGATCACTGGTGAAAGCGGCGACAATATCGGGCGCGGCGGACGCAAGCTGATCTATTTCAAGGACGAATCCGCGCACTATGAACGGCCGGAAAAGATCGAGGCGGCTTTGTCGGACAATACACGCGTCCAGATCGATATTTCGTCCGTCAATGGCCTGGGCAACGTGTTTCACCGACGTCGGGAAAGCGGTCACGACTGGTCGCCTGGCGAACCTATGGAACGCGGCAAGACGTATGTTTTCGTTATGGACTGGCGGGATCATCCACAAAAAACGGACGCCTGGTATCAGCAACGGAAGGCCAAGTTTACCGACGAAGGTTTGGCGCATATCTTCGCCCAGGAAGTCGATCGCAACTATGCCGCCTCGATCACGGGCGTCATTATCAACGCGGACCATATCAGGGCGGCGATCGACGCTCACTTGCCGCGCAAGCGCGAAGGTCTTCCGGATTGGGAAGGGTTCGACGACGAAGGGCGCACGTTCGGCGGGCAGGATATCGCGGACGAAGGCGGCGACAAGAATGCACTAGCGATTCGCAAAGGTCCGATTCTGAAGTTTATCGATCATTGGGGCGACGGCGATACGGGCGTCACGGCGCGGCGGTGTGTCAGTGAATGCGCGAAGTTCGGTCCTATGTCGCTGCAATATGATTCGGTCGGCGTCGGTGCCGGCTTCAAAGCTGAAACGAATCGTCTGAAGCTTGAAAGCCAATTGCCGAACCCGAAAATCAAATGGCCGACCGGCTTGCATATCGTGCCTTGGAATGCGGGCGCGAAGGCGTTGTTTCCGGAAAGCCGCATGATCCGTGGCGATCCGAAATCGATGATCAACAAAGACTATTTCAGCGGATTGAAGGCGCAAGGCTGGTGGCAATTGGCGCGCCGGTTCGAACGGACATATCGCGCCGTCGTCGAGGGTCGAGAGTATGACCCTGGTGAACTGATCTCGATCCCGTCGAGCCTGGGAACGGCGATTGTGAGGCGTCTGGAAAAGGAACTTGCCCAGGTCACACAGTCGCTTTCGACCGTCACTATGAAAATGATCGTCGAAAAGGCACCTGAAGGAACACAGTCGCCAAACCTTGCCGACGCGGTTATGATGGCTTATTGGCCTATCAACACGGGCGCGGCGATGTATAGCAAGGATGCAATCGGATAATGGCTTGTGACGCATGTCAGCGGCGGCGTGAAGCCATACAGCAAGCGATCGCGAAAGCGTCGACGACTGTCAAATCGTTTTTCCCGTCAGCCGTGAAGCCATTGCCGCCTAAGAACGTTCGATCAGGGGACCGCCGATGACACGCGACATGATCAAGACCAATGATTCGTTGCGTGCACTCATGGGCGGCATGGGCGATCCGACCCGCGATAAAGCGGCCGGACTCTATTACGATTACCAGTTTTTCACCGACTTCGATCTAATGAACGCCTATTCGGGTTCCTGGATCGCGCGGAAGATTGTGAACATCCCGGCGCAAGACATGGTGCGCGAATGGCGCGACTGGAAAGGTCAGCCTGACCAGATCGAGGCGATCGAAGCCGAAGAAACCCGGTTGAACGTCCGCCAGAAAGTCGAGGAAGCACAGATCAGGGCGCGTCTCATGGGCGGCGCGGTGATCTATATCAGCGACGGCACGAACCCGGCGTCGGAATTCAAGCCGGAACGTGTCCGCAAAAACGGGATCAAGTTCCTATCGGTCTTCAGCCGCGTCGAATGCCAAGCCGGCGAACTCGAACAAGACCCGATGAAAGAGAATTTCCAGAAACCGGCATATTACACGGTTCGGAACGTTCGCATTCATCCGTCGCGCCTAGTCGTGTTCCTGGGCGACGCGTCACCGGAACCGCTGTATAATTTCGGCGTGAATTATGGCTGGGGAAATTCGGTCCTGGTCGCGCCGTGGCGTGCCGTGACGAACCTGGACGGCGCATATGCAAATTCGGCGTCACTGATCTTCGAAGCAAACGTCGACGTGATCCAGCTTCCCGAAATGCTGGACCAAATGAACGATAAGGATTACGTCAAGCGGTTGCTGGACCGGATGTTGCTGGCGGCAATGAATAAGGGCGTGAACAAGTCGCTTTTGCTCGACAAGGAAGAAACTTACACGCGCAATCCCTATTCGTTCGCCGGCATTCCCGACATGATCGACAAGTTCGTTCAAGCGGTTTGTGGCGCGGCTGATATCCCGGCGACGCGGTTCATGGGCATGTCGCCGGCCGGTCTATCATCGACGGGCGAAAGCGACCTGAAAAACTATTACGACATGATCAAAGCGCACCAGACGTTGAAGGTGACGCCGGCCATGACACGCCTGGACGAAGCCTTGATCTGGTCGAGCCTGGGCGCGCGTGACGCCTCGATCTGGTATGATTGGGCGTCGCTATGGCAAATGACCGAAAAGGAAATGGCCGAAGTCCTGGACAAGAAAGCGACCGCCGCTGAAAAGCTTGTTCGGACAGGACTGATTTCCCAGCCGGCACTTGCCGCCGCCGTCGTCAATGACCTGGTCGAATCCGGCATCTATCCCGGCTTGGAACAAGACGTCGAGGAAAACCCGATCGATTGGGACGCCGAACTAGAACACCAGGAAGCTTTGAAGGCGAAGGAACTGGAACCGCCGCCCGTACCTGGTGGCGGCAAGGCGTTCGCAAAGGACGCGACACCACGTTCGCTCTATATCAGCCGCAAAGTCTTGAACGCGTCGGCGATCCTGAAATGGGCGAAGTCCCAGGGTCTAGCCGATCTCATGCCGGGAACGGAATTGCACGTCACGATCGCGCATTCGCACGCGGCCGTCGATTGGTTCAAGGTCGGTCAGGCATGGGAAAGTGAAATGAAGCTGGCGGCTGGCGGTCCGCGCATGGTCGAGCAATTCGACGGCGGCGCGATCGTGATCATGTTCGCTTCGAATGAACTGCAATGGCGGCACCGTCAGGTGATCGACGCGGGCGGTTCTCACGACTTTCCGGAATACCAACCGCACATAACGGTCAGCTATTCCGACACACCTATCGACCTGACCGCGATCGAAGCGTATCAAGGTGAAATCGTTTTGGGTCCGGAAATCTTCGAATCGATAAAGGAACGCCAGCCATGACGTCGAACATTTTGCCTTGGAAAGACGAACTTGGAAACGTCGCCTATGACCGCGCCGACAAATATTTCTTTTCGTCGAACGGCTTTCGCGGTCCGACCGAACGGCGTGCCCTGGGCGCGTCGGCGTTGTTCGGTGTGTCTGAAAAATGGTTTGTCAGCGATCCATATCCGACCAGGTCGCCGCGCTTCCTTTTCTGCAACTGGTATCTAGGCACCGGCAACGCGGGAAACCAGGAAGTCGTTAACGGCAACGCCGTCACGATCGAAGGTGTGTCGATCTCGATTGCCGGCGCGGCACCTATTCAACTGACGTTTGGCGGCGCGAATTCGATCGTCCAGGAAGACGATTCCGAAGACTGGACGGACGCGAATGATATTATCATTCCGGCAAACACGCTTTGTTGTGTGCGGACCGCCTGGGCGATCGCCAATTCGGCGCTTTATATCAGCGCGCCGGCCAATGGCTTGTCGCCGATGTTCAAGGACAAGGCTGAATATTCCGGATCGGCGACCCTTGCGGCTAAGGTTATGGCTGGCGGTATCAGCGCAACCGTACCAACCGGCGCGCTGGTCTATGCGCTTATGCCTCACGCAATGGTCGCGAAAGGCAATGACGGCCGTCCGGTCGGACTGATCGTCGGAACATCGATCGCCCAGGGCGTCGGTCAGTCGCGTTTCATGCGGTCGAAGCTTGGTGAACTAGGTCCGGCCGGCCTGGGAATGACGTCGACGTTCGGCGGCGCGCAACGGTATCCGGCCGCGAACTTTGCGGTCAGCGGCGGATATGCGGCGGGCATTACGGCGAAGGCGACCGGACTTGCGAAACGGTTCCGCGCATTCGCGCAACTGCCGAACCTTCCGTTCACGTTCCTTTATTCGGACTTCGGAACGAACGATCAGAACGCCACGGCTGCGACCTGGAAAGCCGCCCTTGCCGCGTGCTTCGCCGCGTTCAAGGAAACATGGCCGACCGTGAGGGTTATTCAGCAAACCATGTTGTCGCGCGTGGCGTCGACCGACGCCATGACGACGGTCGCGAACCAGACGCTTGCGACAAATTGGGCATATCCGGCCGGATCATATTGGACGATCCATTCGTGGTTCCTGTCATTGTGCGACGGACTGATCGACGCGGTGATCGACATTCAAGACACGCTCGATAACGTCCCAGGCGGTGGCGTTCGTGGCAAATGGCGTGTGGACATTCTGGACGGCTGGGCGACGACGCTGACGGCCATTGCGAACGTCGGTGCGGCTTCGGTCACACTGGCGGCGCAACCGCGTCCCGGCGCAATCCTGGCGTTCCTGGGCGGCACCGCTGAAGGCGTTATTGCCTCTTATCCTTACGCCTCGACGGCGTCGCCGTTCACCGTGCCTTTGTTGGCGGTGACCGCGCAATCTCACGCGTCGGCGTCGGCGGTCCAGGAAGGCGTTTCACCGGACGGCGTGCATCCCGGCGACCGCATGTCGAACTATATCGCGGATCGCAAGATCGCGGCCGAAAAGCTGGCGGGAACGTTCGGTTAATTCCATGCTGAAATATAATCTCGCGTCCCTGGCGGCTTCGGCCGGCGTCTTGGCACCAGGGACGCGGATCACGCTTGCACCGATAGATTATCGTCAGTCGACCGTGATCGCCTATCTGAAGGCGACGCGCGTCATGCTGAAGGCTATCGCCGCCCAGGTGCGCGAAACGGTTATCCCGGTGTATCAGGCGGACAAGCGGTCGAGGCTGACCCGCGACGTCGATCAATCATCCTTCGATGCAATGCGCGCCCTGGCGGCGACCTTCGCGCGGATCACGGGCGAACAAGTCGAGCGCATCATGCGCCTTGAATCGATCCGTCACACCGCAACGTTTCAGGACGAAGCGCGGCGTGCCCTGGGGATCGACCTGACGGCGATCGTGAGACAGGAAGACCTTGACGCCTACCTGAAGACCGCGATTGCTCGCAACACGTCGCTGATCCGTTCCCAGGCTGACGACGTCGTGAAGGCGATCGAGCAAAAGATTATCGAAAACGAATTGGCGGGTCGGTCGGTCAAGGATTTGAAAAAAGACCTGGTCGAGCGTCTAGGCATTGCCGATCGTCGCGCGCAACTGATCGCCAGGGATCAGACGGCGAAGCTGAATTCGAACATGAACCGGATCAGGCAAGAGCAAGCCGGCATCGAAGAATATGAATGGCAGACGTCCGGCGACGAACGCGTGCGATCCTTGCACCAGGCGATCAGCGGAAATGAATATGCTTGGGGCGAACGAACGGGCGCGGAAGGCGGGTTGCCGCCTGGGGAACCGATTCAATGCCGTTGCATCGCGCGGGCGATTGTGTCTTTCGATACGGGAAAGAAAAAGGGGCGCAAGCGCACGCCTGGTCCGGCCGTTGCGGTGATCCCGACGGCGACGCCGGCACGGCCGCGCAAGCGTGCACCTGGTCCAGCAATGACGACGGCGATCGTCGCGGCCGTCAATTCACCTGAAGCCGTTGCAGCGGCGGCGCGTGCGTCCCTGGTGACCAGGATCGAGCGTATGGACGTCGAAGCGAAAGACTATGTTCTGACGAACGGCCGTCGGACGAAAAAAGAGCATATGTCCGCTTATGATAGCGTCTTAGGCTTGCCGGTTTCCAAGGTCGATAGTCCGTCAAAGTCGCACGTCACCTTGCCGGAATCGTTACTGACGGTGATCCGGAACCCGTCGTCGAGCGTGATCCTGCATCATAATCATCCGGGATCGTCATCGTTTTCGCCGCAAGACCTGGACGTTTTGACGAAGTTCCCAGGCATGAAAGGCATATGGGCGCACGGTCACAACGGGTCGTCATACTATGCCGAACGCGGCACCGTCCAATATGAACCCTGGCGGTTTAAGTCGATGCACAAAACGCTTTTGAAAATGGTCGAAAGCAAATTGCCAGCGGCACCGAAGACCCAGGCGGAACTAGATGCAAACAAACCGATTTACGATGCATGGAACGCGGTCTTTTTTCATATCATTTCGCTGACGCTCGACGCGCAAAAACGGATCAAATACCAGGCGACACTTTCCGGCGCGACCGCCGAAGCGGCCGAACGGTTGAAAGACGATATCGCTGACTTTGTGGAGCGTCTGAAATGATCGAACACATGATCGACACGCCGTCGCCCTTCGCCGACCTGGCGACCTGGAAAGCCTTCCTTGCGGATATCCAGGCGATCGAGCCGCGCACGTTCGAAGTCAAAGCCGCGATCCGCGAAGCTGAAAAGGTCATCGCGGATCGCGAACGGGAATTCACCGCTTAGTGCGCGGACCGTAACGGTCGACGAAGATCGGACCGCCGAATCGTTCTTTCACGTCATAAATGATATTGCCGTCGTGCGTCCGGAACGCCTCGACGGTTTGATCATGGTCGACATATGACGCCAGTTCGTCGACGATCACCGTCCCGCTGACGCCGCCGATCGTCAAACCGCCCATGCGTCGCGGTCCAGGTTCCAGGGTCCGCTTGATCCGTTCCCATTCGACCGCATGACGGAAAGCGGCCGGCAAATCCCCATACGCCACACCAAGCCCGACGATTTCCCAGGCGCGAAGCGTTCGATTGAAAATGATCCGTTGCTTCGTCATGGTCACACCGTCCATTCGTCAGGGTTTGCAATTGCGCGTGTCGCCAACGGCAACAGCTTCGCGGTGATCTTGTCCGACGCAACGCGTTGGTGGACGCCGGTATAAAGGCGATCCGGTTGCGGATGGTAAAAGCGATAGAACCCGCCTGGAATGAATTGAATCAGGGACCAGCCGCCGATTTCACGCTTTGCCTTAGCCTTTCGAACGCGTCGCATTGTCAAGCATCCTCTTTGATTCGGTGCGGCTCGATCGCGTTCAAGGCTTCGTCGAGTGTCGCGAATTCACCGAAAATTGGTGCCGGCTTCCCGGCTTTGAAGTGTGCATCGTTCGCCGCCTCGACGTCACGGACGCGATAAAAAACGTCGTATTGCATCGTAAGCTTGCCTTCGAACATTTCACGATCGATCGTGCGAACGGACACGATCGAAAAGCGATGACGGAACCCGTCAGGGAAGGCGCGTTCAATTTCCGTGCCTTTGATCCAGCGTTTGTCATCGTTACCAGGGATCAGGGTTTGCCAATCGAGCATGATTTGAAATCCTTTCCGGCCGGTCAATTGACCGGCCGCGCTTCGATCGTGACTTCGTCGAGCCACGACGGGCCGAACGTTTCGGCCCCTTCGCGCTTGGCGCGCGCAATGCCGTTAGCAGCGTCACGCGTCCAGCGGAAAAGTTCCAGTTCGCCCGAACGGTCTTTGTAGACGGCGACCAGAACGAAAGTGACTGCGAACATGGGAAACCCTTTCCTGGGTTTTGGTCGCTGGCGGGATTGCCGCGACACTGTGTGCCGATCCGTTCCGGACCGTGGAAAATCATTACCGCACAATGTGCGGGGTCGTCAAGCGTTTTATTTCAGCCTTTCGGTTGCGGTAACGAGCGAATCTAACGCCCGTTCCAGATGCTTCAGGGAATGCCGGAAGTCGGCGCGAAGGCGATCACCGCTTGGCGCGTCGTCGCGCACGCGGGACATATCGACGATCAGACGATCCAGGTGATCGCTTATGATATCGATCATGACCGCCGCCGCTTGATATTCAGCGGGCGGCGTCTCGATCGCCTGGGCGGTGCGCGCGGCTAGTTCGATTATGTTGCCGGTCGCCACGTCGACGCCGATCGGTTGCACGCGGTCCGCCAGTTCGCGAACTATCTTTTGACCCGTTTCGGTGATCGCCTGGGCGGTGCGATCGTTCGGATCATAGAACGGTGTGAAATTGTCGGTCATAGTCTCACATTCCCCATTTCGTTTGACAGATAGGACCGATTCCATTCTCGACGGACACGGGATCGGTCAGTTCACGGCCGCAACACGAACACTTGCCGACCTGGCGACCATAGAACACGGCCGCACCAAGCGGATCAGCCGCGACGGTGTTCAAAAGATCGAGCGTGTCCGACTTGGCGGCGCGGTTCGCCAGGAACTTCCCGGCGACGATCTTCCCGACATATTCTTCGCCGTGAAGCACATACAGCGCGGGCGCTTTGCCCAGGTCTTCGCGTGCCGCCTTGATCGTCAGGTGTTCGGTCCGGAATGCCAGTTTCTTCAAACCGTTTTCCTTCGCCGTGGCGAAAAGCTTGTCGATCGCCGAAACGTCGACGGTCGGCGCTTCGGCCTTGACCAGCGCGCGGCGTGCTTCGTCGTCGCGGATATTCTTGCGGATCGCCTCGATCTGACCGTCTGTCAACACGCCGCGCGTGTTCAACTGATCGCGCAATGACGCGAAGAAATTCGACGACGTCGCGCGGCGCATGAGATAGGCCGATTCAACCGGGTTCGCGTTGTGCCAAGCGAAGACCTTGTCGCCCAGGTTTTGCGCCTTGGTGCGGTCCGCCTTGATCGCGCGGGCGATATTTTCTTCGCGCTTCGCTGTGACCTTCCCGGTGCGCTGGCAATAGTTGCAGGGATAGGTTTTGATATTGACATAACCATAGGTCCGCGATCCGCGACCGCCGCATTTGGGGCAGGGATAGGACTTCAGGGATTCGCCGCCGTTCACGATATGCGCGTCGGCGCGGATTTGGGCGGCACGATCGACCGGTGCATTCGGGTCCGTGTCCAGGTCGTCGAACGCGGACGGCGTCGAGCGCAACGCGTCCGCGCGATCCATGTGAATGCGGTGTGCAACGTCGTTTCCGTCTTCCAATGCACGACGGGCGCGATCTTCAGCGGCTTTGATTTCGTTGGTCATGTCTGATCCTTCCGGTTCGTTGCCGGCGACCGATCCCGATCGCCCGGCTTTGTCATTACCGCACAACGTGCGGACGGTCAAGCGCGATAATTGCGGACCATTGCGATTAATTCCGGGTCCGCCTCGATTTCTTCGGTCAGCTTCACCAGGACGTCGAAATCTGCTTTCGGGAACTGATCCGGGTTGGTCAGGACGCGCACGGCGGCGTTATAGCATCCGGCGACAATGTCGATCGGCGGTCGGCTATCAGACTGAAAATGATTCTGAAGCCAACGGGAAATTTGTCCGGTCATGACCGCACCTTCGTCACTTTTATTCGCCTGGCGATGATCGCGCCGTTCTGGATTTTCGACGTGCCGCCCTTGCTCTTGTGCAGCTTGCCGGCGAAATATTTCGCTAGGGCGTTCCAATCGACTTCGATCGACATTTCAACTGTCGAGGTTTGCACGGCGAATCGGACGTGCTTCCCGTCTTCGTCGCGGATCGGGACGGTGCCACGATGCACGCCGGTTTGTTTCGTTTTCCAGGTCATGTGTCAAACGGTCCTTTGTGTTCGGTCGCGTCACGGACGGCGATCCAGATTTCGTGTAACGTGTCTTCACCGCGAACGCGGTTATCCTCGCCGAAGCTGAAGGTCCAACCGCGCCGAAGCGTGACGATCACGCCGTTGCCCAGGTTCCTTTCATCGTCGACAATCTCGACGCGCGGATTTGTGCGAAGCTTCGCGATCGTCCGCATGTCAGCTATCCCGCCACGGATCAGGGCGCGACGCATAGCGATCGTCGCCTAGTTCCTTCATGCGGTCTTCCAACAGTTCGGCAAGCTTCACCGCCTTGTCATCGTCCAAGCCTAAGAGCAGGGACAAACCGTTTGTGAAATCGTCCAGGCCATTCGCGGCGCGTGTGGGTCGTTTAGTCATTGGAATATTCCTTTCGGAAGTGTGTCAGCTTCTAGTTTGGCGGTCCCGAACCAATCGAAATGCGTCCAGGGGTCATAGTCGTTTGCCAGTTTCCGCATTGCCTCGACTTGCTGAATCGTTGGTGGAAGGTCGAACGGTCCGGCAAGATATCGCACGCGTTTGTCGCGAACGATTGTGACGTAATATCCAACTGCCATTTTAGAAAAGTTCCAACTGTGCGGCCGGCGCATAGACGCGGTCGGCGCGGATTGCGACATAGGTCTTGATACGATCGCGACGTTCGTTTTCGATTTCAGCGGCGTCGAAAACGCTGACGGTGTTGCCGCGTGCAATACGCTCGACGATCGAGCGGTCGCGATAGCCGGGAGAAACATAATCGCCGCGATGATCGACAACCGCGAAAAACTTGGTGTTAGGAACTTTCGCGACTTCGAACATTTGTTTGATCCTTCCGGGTTTCGTTGCGCCTCAATCCGAAGCGTCACTATCCATACCGCACGTTGTGCGGCTTGTCAAACGCATTGTGCGGGAATATTCATTGGGCATGTTCACCGAATTTCGCATCCCTAAAATCTGGACGAACGAAACCGCCTTCATCCTGGGCGGCGGTCCGTCGATCCGTGATTTCGATTTTTCCAGGTTGCGCGGTCGCGGCCGTGTGTTTGCCGTGAACAACGCGGCGATCGAGCCGGACCGTGCGCCCTGGGCGGATGTTTTCTATTTTTCCGATCGGCGTTGGATGAAGTGGAACCGCGATCGATTTTCGAATCACGTCGGCGAATGGAAGATCAGCCGTCAACCGGTCGATCTTCCCGGCTGGCATAAAGTCGATTTCATGATGCAACGGTTTTCGCATTTTGCGAACGCGGTCGGCGGCTGGTGCGGCGGTTCCCAGGCGATCAACGCTGCCTATCTTTTCGACTGTAATCCGATCATTCTTTTAGGGTTCGACATGCGCGAACAAGGCGTCATGAATTGGCACGCGATGCACCAGGAACCGCACGAAACGAATCAGCATCAAAACAAATTTGTTCCCGTCCTGGAAATGTTCGAAAAGGAACTGACGAAACTAGGCGTGACGGTTATCAACACGAATCCGCGTTCGGGTCTTCGGTGCTTCCCGTTCGCCTCAATCGAGGAAGTTCTAGCAATGGATGATATCGCGAAGATCGAGCGTGAAAAATACCTGGCAGTATGGCAACGGCCGGAATATCGCCGCGTGTCGCCTGGGATGTTCGAAGTCGAGCGCGCGACGGCCGTCATGGATATCAAACCAGGGTCGACGCTGATCGATTTCGGGTCCGGACCGTGTCGCGCGACAAAATGGTTTCTCGATCACGGCGTGCGCGCCCTGGCGATCGACTTCGCGCCCAATGCCAGCGAATTCCCGGATATTCCGTTCGTCGAGGCTTGCTTATGGGACACGCTCGACGGCGTCGCGCCGGCCGACTTCGGTTTCTGTTGCGACGTCATGGAACACATACCGGAAGAAAAAGTCGGCGCGGTCCTGGCGAACATCGCGCGTTTGTCGACCAGGTCGGCTTATTTTCGGATTGCGACCCGCGCCGACGTCATGGGTCAACGGCTGATCCAAAAACCGTTGCATGTGACCGTCAAAGATTCGACCTGGTGGCGGCAAAAACTTTCAAATCATTTTGGATTGGTCGACGTCGTCGAGCGAACCGACCGCGATATAATGCTACTTGCCGCGCAATAATATTTCGTGGTACGCGTGCGGCATGAAGTTCGTCGACACGCTGATCATTGACGGTTCGAAAAAGCGCGAAAGCGACGGTGCGTTGATCGTCAACGCACGCGCGGCGCGCACCGGTATTCAGTTTTACAACGGAAGCGAAGTCGAACGCCCTGACCTGGGCACGGTCGCCGTCTTCCGTGGTGCCGACGAAGTGTTCGACAAGGCGTCGCTTGCGTCATTTGCACACCGTCCGATAACGGTCGATCATCCGCCCGTTCCGGTCGACGCGTCGAACTGGAAAGATTATGCGGTCGGTCAGACGGCCGACGAAGTCACCGCAACGGATATTTACGTCCGCGTGCCTCTCATGGTCAGCGACGGCGAAGCGATCCGCACCGTCGAAGGTGGCAAGCGCGAACTGTCAGTCGGTTACGATTGCGAACTTGACTGGACGCCGGGAATAACTAAAGACGGCGTGAAGTTCGACGCACGTCAGCGGAATATCCGCGTCAATCATATTGCGATCGTCGATCGCGGCCGTGCCGGTTCGAATGTTCGGATCGGCGACTATGCAACACCTATCGAAACCAGGGATCACGAAGGAACTTCGAACATGAAAACTCTACTTGTGGACGGCTTCCCGATCGCCGACGTTTCGCCGGCCGCTGAAATGGTCATCGCAAAGCTTCAGGACACGATCAAAAAGCTGGGCGATTCCGCCTCGACGCTGACCAGCGATCACGCCGCCGCGCTTGCCGCGAAGGATACGAAGATCGGCGAACTGACCGCCCAGGTCGCGAAATTGACGGCCGACGCCGTCACCGCCGACAAGATCGACCAGCTTGTCGCCGATCGTTCCGCCCTGGTCGGAACCGCCGTGAAGCTGGTTCCCGATCTTCAGGTCAAGGGACTGACCGACGCCGCGATCAAGATCGCCGTCGTGAAGGCCAAGCTTGGCGACGACGCCGTGAAGGATCAGCCGGAAGCGGCGATCGGCGGCATGTTTGCCGTCCTGGCGCGCGACGTGAAGGCTGACGACGCCCATACGTTCGACGCGGTCCGTCAGGCTTTCGTCGCACCGACACCCGCCCAGGCGTCAACGCTTCGCGACATGAAAGACCCGACCGGTCATGACGCCCGCGTGCGGCGTCTTCAGGACGCGTGGAAGGATCAGCCGGCCGGTCAGGCGTAACAGCCTGACCGCCAGAAACTAAACTCGATCGAGGCAATCAGAAGGAACGAATTCAATGGCCGACGTCCAGGGAACTTATCGCGATCGTATGCGTGCGGCCATTGCCGGTATGCAGGCGAACATGAAAGGCGCGGTCATTGAATCGCGCATCGCCGAAGCGGCGATCAATTTCGGTCTTCCCGTTGCCCAGGGATCGGAATCCGACAAGGGCGGGAAGCTTCCCGCCTCGACGGCCGTGACGCTTGGCGTCGCGATGCACGATCGTTCCGTCAACGGAACGAACCTCAATGGTTACGCTGACGGCGAAACCATGCGCGTCATGCTGAAGGGCGATATTTGGGTCGTTGCTTCGGTCGCGGTCGCGCCTGGCGATCCGGTCTATGTCGTGCCGACCACGGGCGCATGGGCGAAGACCAACGCTTCGTCGGCGATCTTGCTGCCAAACGCCCGTTGGGCGTCGACGGCCGGCATCGGCGAACTGGCAATCCTCGAATTGCGCTGATCGTAGCGCGGACGATCGGAAAGGAACAAGGAACACCGCAATGAAACAGAATTTTCTAGACGTCCGCAACTTCGACGCACAGCAGGCGCTTGCGTTTGTCATGGCGCAAGGGACGCATATCGAATCCGAAATCAATATGGCGGTCTATCCGGATATCCAGTATCCGGAACTGATCCCGGTTGACACGTCGGCGCATCCCTTCGTCAAGTCGGTCACCTATTTCAGCGGCGACGTCTTCGGTCGCGCCGGCTGGATCAACGGCAACGCGGACGATATCCCGATCGCCGGCACCGAACGCACCAAGTTCGAAACCAACGTCGAGACGGCCGGCCTGGGCTACGCCTACGGCTGGGAAGAAATCGGCTATGCACAGTTGCTGGGCCGGAACCTTCCGGCTGACGACGCCGCCGCCGCCCGTCGCGGTTCCGAACAGATGATCGACGAAGTCGCCTTGCGCGGCGACGCCGCAAAGGGTTTTCAGGGTCTGATCACTCATTCGGCGATCACGCCGACCAACGTCCCGAATGGTGATTGGGGCGGCACCGGGTCGACGGTCGGAAAGATCATCGAAGATTTCAATACCGGTCTTCGTCTGACCTGGTCCGGCACGAAATATACGTCGGTCGCCGACACCGTGCTTTTGCCATATCTGAAGCTGGATTTTCTGGCGTCAACGGTTCTCGACGGCACCAGCGAAACCCTGCTTTCATTCCTTCGCGCGAACAACACTTACACCGCCATGACCGGGAAACAGCTTCGCATTCGCGGCGTGTTCGGTCTGGACACGGCCGGTGTGTCGACGACGGCGCGCATGATCACCTATCGCCGGTCGCCGGAAGTCCTGAAGCTTCACCTTCCTATGCCGCACCAGTTCTTGCGGCCGTATCAGGCGGGTCCGCTCCGGATCGAAGTTCCCGGCGTGTTCCGCATGGGCGGCGTCGATATCCGGCGTCCAGGCGAAGTGAAGTTCAACGACGGTATCTAGTCAGCTAGAGCCGCCAGTTTACGGATCGAGCCGCGCGGGTTACACTGACCCGCGCGGCTTTTGATTATCAGCAACAGAAAACCAGGAAGGATTTAAGTCTATGGGCGCGAACATCAAAAATAACCATGTGTCAGCACTTGGCGTCGGATCGGTCAGCATTGCACCAGGTGCAACGGCTTATGTCGCCAATTGGGACAAGGTACAGCACGCGCACGCCGTCAAGGTGTGGATCGCGGCCGGACTTCTCACGATCAAGGCTGAAGACGTCACCGAAGGCGCAACGCCCATTCCTGGCGGCAAGTCGTCGAGCGTCGCGCCTTCCATGCCTTCAATGCCTGGGATGGACCCGGAAGCCGTCGAGAAACAGAAAATCATCGACGAACTGGAATCCAAGCACGGGATCACCAAAACGCTGCGATCTAGCCTGGCGAATCTTCAAAAGGCACTCGACGAAGCTAACGCCGGCTGATCGACGGCGCGTGCAAATGAACGCCGATCGGTCTAAGGATTGATCGGCGTTTTTGTTTAAGGGGAAACCATGCCTTACACGACACCGACCGCCGCCGAATTCAAAGCACGCTTTCCGGAATTCACCGTCGTCAGCGACACGTTGATCGGCCTGGTGATCGCGGAAAGCGAACCGCAAGTCGGCGAAGACTGGATCGAGCGTGACCGCAAGCCGGCGTTGCTTTTCCTGGTCGCGCACAAACTGTCAATGCAGGGTGAACCGGCGCGGTCGGCCGCTGGTGGCGGGTCCGCCGTGATCCCTGGCGTGATCAAGCGGCGCAAGGTCGGCGACGTCGAAACGGAATATCAGAACGCAAACGAACGCCTGGGAACCGGATCAGGCGTGAACACGGTCGGATTGTCCGGATATGAATTGACCTATTACGGGCGCGAATTCCGGACCTTTTTGCGGAAGAATTTCACCGCTGTCGCGGCGGTGTGATCATGGCGGGAACGTCGCGCATAGTCCGCCGAACGTTCGTCAAGGTGCCGGACAAGTTTCCGGCCGGACCGCGTCAAGTCAAGGTTGGCTTTCCCGCTGGATCAGCGAACGTCGACAAAGCGATCTATAATGAATTCGGCACGCGCGGCGGTGCGTCTGGTGGCGGCTGGGGCGGACCGATTCCGGAACGTCCTTTCATGCGGAACGCGGCGCGGAACAACGCGGCAAAGTATCTCAAAATCGCGGCGGACCAGGTGATCCCGGTTTTGACCGGCAAGGTTTCGTTGCGTGGCTTCCTTTCGAAGCTGGGCGAACTTGGAAAGCAGGATATTCAGAACGAAATCACGTCGCTTTCATCGCCGCCGAATTCGCCGGTCACAATCGCGTTGAAAGGTTCGTCAAAACCGCTTATCGATACGGGCGAAATGCGCCAATCGGTGACATGGAAGATCGATTAGAATGGACGTCGCACTAGCCATAGACGCTGAAGCGATCGACGTGACCAGGACGGCCGTCGCGGCGGGTTCCTATGCCACGTCAGGCGCGAACGCCGGCAAGTTTACACCGGGCGCGGCGGCACCTGCTACGATCCGCGCGACGGTCCAGCCGGCGTCGGGTCGATCGCTTCAGGACATGGAAGAAAGTGTCAGGATCGAGGCGCGTTATTTTATCTGGTCCCGTGTGCAATTGGTGATCGGTGACAAGATCGCCTATGCCGGCGAAAACTTCAAAATCATTTTCGTTTGGCCGCGTCCGCAAGATAGTTTTTGCAAGGCGGCGATGGGACGGTTGAAGCCATGACCGACGACGAATTGCACGGTCGAGTCGTCGAGTTTGTCGCCCGCGTGACGGGCGTCCCGACAATCCAGGCTTACGGGTCCGGACCAGCGCCGGCCGGCATTTACGCAATGGTCAATTTCACCGGATCGTCAGCGGTCCGCGATCATGAACAAGTCATTGAATACACGCCTAGCCGGGATGACGAAGACCCGCCCGTTTTGGATTCGGGCGGCGACCTGGAATATCCGCCGATCACCGCGACGCCAGTGATCGAACGCGAATGGCGATTTAGCGTGCACGCTTACGGTGGCGCGCGACCGTCTGACGTGCTTCGTCCGATCGAGTCGGCGGCGAAGCTTTCGGAAATCCTGGAACCACTTTTTCCGGATGTCGTGTTGCACGACGTGTCGCAAGTCCGCTATGTCCCGGAATGGATTAACAACGCCTGGGAACCGCGCGCCCAGGTCGACATTATTATGCGCGGTTTGACCCGCGACGGCTTTGTGATAAACGTTGTCGACGAAATCGAACCGTTTGTCGTGACGCGCGCCTAACTGAAGGATTGGAACAAATGTCGAAACTTCCTTATTCCCGCACCGTCCGCGTCACGCTGACCCGCAATCAGCGGTTTCCTACAATTCGCGGCTTCGGCATTCCGCTTATGCTGACCCGCGTCGCCATTGCCGGCGAAGTCGACGCGTCGCATCGAACGAAGCTTTATTCTAGCATGGACGAAGTCGCGGCCGATTGGGCAACGTCCGACGATTTCTACAAGGCGGCAAACGAGGCATTCGCCCAGGAACCGCGCCCGATCCAGATCAAGGCGGGATATTACACGCTCGATTCGACGCCGACCGCCGCCGAACTGATCGCCCAGCTTGACTTGATTCACGACTATGACCCGGACTGGTATTTCGTCACGATCGACGCGCCCTTGCGCGACACGGCGGCGGCTTACGGTCTGATCACATGGGTCGAGGCGAAAAACAAAATCGCGATCATCGATTCGAATAGCGCCGATTTGCAGAATCCGGCGAACACGACGAACATCGCGGCCGTCCACAAAGGCACCGTCGAGCGCACCGCGATTTTCTATCACACCGACGCGGCCGAATGGGGCGCGTTCGCCCTGGCGGCGATCCTGGGCACGCGGAATTTCGACAACTCGAATTCGGCTTACACCGCCAAATATAAGCGGCTGAAGGGTGTCGCGCCGTTGAACCTGGCGTCGAGCAAGATCACCGCAATCACCGGGTTTCTTCCGGAAGTCGGTCAGTCGGACGCGTCCGGTCACATGGCGAATTGCCAAATCGATATCGGCGGTCAAGATTTCGTCGTCGAGGGTTCGACGCTCACGCCGAATGTGTTCCTCGACGAAATTCATGCGACGGATTGGATCATCGCCCGCACCGAAGAACAAGCGTTGGGCATTCTGTTGAACAACGCCCGCGTGCCGTTCACCGATCAGGGAATGGAAATGCTTGCGTCGGCCGCGCGAACGGTAATGCAGCTTGCGACCCGCGCCGGTCTGGTAGCGGTCGACCTGGACCCGCTGACCGGTCTTTATGCACCGGCCGTCGAATATACGGTGCCTTCGGTCTTCAGCGTTCCGGAATCGCAACGCAAGGCACGTATCGCGCCGAATATCGAAGTCAAGTTCCGCTATGCCGGCGCGGTGCACTATACGACGATCAACTATCAAATGACCTTCTAAGGTCGCGGATCAACGGGAAGCTGACACATGGCAAAGAAAACTTCGGCTTATTCAATGTTGGCCGTCGCCGCGACGCTCGACGGTCTTCAGGTGCAAGGTCTATGGGACGGCGATGACGCGGTCACGGTCACGCAAGGTGCCGACGTCGGCACCGGTTTGGTCGGCGCGGACGGATCGTCGATCTTTTCACAGTCGGCGGACGGATCGGCGCGGGTCAGCCTGAAGCTTATGCACACGTCGCCGACTCACCGCCAGCTAATGCAGAAATGGGCGCAACAGAACGCCGGTCGCGTGGTTGGATTTCCCTTCGCCCTGAAGGAAACCCTTTCAGGCGGTGGCGGTGTGACCGACCAGGCGTTTATTCAGACGGCACCGGTTCACAACGAAGGCAAGGTCGCCACGGTTCGCGAATGGGTTCTTTGGACCGGCGATTGGCGTCCGGAAATTCCGAACGTCTGATCATGCGCGCTTTCCTGGTTCTGGTGTTTTGCTGCCTGGGCACGATCGCCCAGGCGGTTCCGTTAGGGCGTGCCGACGTTGGGTTCGTGTATGTCTGGAAAGACACCGACGCCCAGGCGTCCGCCCTAAACTTCCTTCGCGAAAATGGCGTTACCGAAACGACTTATCGCGTCGTCGTGCGTGAATTCACGGCGTGCATCGTCAAGAAAGGAACCGAAGTCCTGATCATGAAAAGGGTCAGTGCGTCTTATGAAATCCGTGTCGTCGACGGACCGAAAGCCGGTTGCGTCGGCATCGTTCAAGAGGAAGATATTCCATGAATGTCGAAAAAAAGATCGACGGCGTGATCTATCGGTTTTCGCCCATGCCGGCGCGTGAGGCGCTTGCACTTCTAGCCGACCTGACAAGGTTAGGCGGTCCTGCATTCGGTCGGTTGCCGCAACTGATTGTCGCCTTGAATTCGGGCGACGAAAACCAAACTGCAATGGCCGACGTTGCCGCGCTGCAAATGATCGCCGACATGCTCCGCACCGTCGAAACGCACGTCATAATCGATTTGCTCGATCGCATTCTGTCGAGCGTCGACGTGCACACGCCGTCCGGTGATTGGCGCAAGTTCGACTTTGACGGTGACCTGATCGGAAAGCTTCGCCTGGTGATCCCGATCGTGAATCAGGCGGTCATGGTGCAATATGGTGATTTTTTTCCCGCAAGCGGGGCGAATGGGATTTTGGCGATTCTGAAGGCCAGCTTACAGAAAGTGAAGTGAGGCGCGCCGCGCCGACCTTGAACTTTTTCCTATACCGTCCCGCTCTTGCAAATCCGCCCATGTGTTCATGGTTGGACGTTGACCGGCTGACATTGTCGCAATTACTTGATATGCACGAAGCGTTGACGTTCCGTGCTGCCCAGGCTGACAAAGCGATGAAGGTCCGAAAGACATGACGATTGCCGGCGAACTGATCAACATCCTGGGGTTCAAGCTTGAAGGCGAAGCGAACCTAAAGAAATTCAATCAGGGTATGGACAACGCCGCGAAGGCGTCGAAAGCGTCCGCCGAATCGACCAGCCGTCACGCGAAGGTCGCGGGCGCGGCGGCGGCTGGTGCGCTTGCTATCATCGGTGCGGGTTTTAAGAACTTCGCCGAATTTGAACGTCAAATGGGTCGGATCGGGATCACGGCCGGCGCGACGGTGAATGAAGTCAAGAAAGCGACCGACACCGTCCAGCGTCTTTCAAACGACTTTGCAATGCCACTTGATCAGGCGGTCGCCGGCCTCGATACGCTGGTCGCGTCCGGCATGTCGCTTGAACAAGCGATGGCGTTCCTTCCGTCCGTCCTGGCGACCGCCCAGGCGTCCGGTGCGGCGACGGAAGATATCGCGAACACGGCGCTGAAGGCATCGAGCGCGTTGAAAATTCAAGCCGCCGACATGCAAGCCGCGTTCGACGTCATGGTCGCGGGCGGTAAGGCTGGTCAGTTCGAATTGAAGGATATGGCGAAGTCTATCCCATCGCTTGCAAACCAGTTCGCCGCTATGGGTTACACAGGCGAGGAAGGCTTGCAAAAGCTGATCGCGATCCTTCAGACGTTGCGGACCACGACGGGCGACGCCGGCACCGCCGCGACGAACGCGGGCGAAATTTTCGGCAAGATGCTTTCACCTGACGTCGTGAAAAATTTCAAGGATTTGGGAACCAATATCCGCGACGAAATGGACGAAGCGAAAGCGGCTGGCGAAGACCTCATGGAAGCTTATGTCAGGATTTCGAAAGAAACCCTGGCGAACAATCCGAAAGCGACGCTGGTCGATCTTTTCGGCGACAAACAAATGCGCGAAGGCATGTTGACGCTTATGCAAGCGGGACCCGCCTGGCGTGACTTTCTTGCGGCCGTCCAATCCAGCGACGTTGCGGGCGGCACCATGCGCGACCTGGGCAAAGTCCTGGACGACAACGCGTCCAAGATTCAGCGCATGTCTAATTCCTGGGACCAGTTTTCGAAAGCGGTCGGCGGCGCGGCGGCTGGTCCGATCGGTTCGGTCATGGATTCGGTGACGAACTTCATTGGTAAAAGTGACGCGATCGATATCGGACTAGAAAAGCGCGGGATCAAAAAAGGGTCGCCACAAAATATGCAATGGCGCGCACGTAACCTATGGGGCGAAGAAAGGGAACAAGTCGCACGCGAGGGCGGCTATGCACCGACCGCCGCTGACCGTGAAACCATGCAAGCCGCGCCGGACGCATATCGGGTTTTGGGTCGGTATCCTCGACGTCCGAATTCGACGGTCGGAACGGGTGCGGGATCAAAGTCGGCCGGCGTCGGATCGCAAGACATGATCAACGCCGGATTCGATAACCTGGCGGCGCGAATCGACGGTATGAATTCAAACCTGGCGGCGATGGTCGGCGGCGCGGCCGTGACGCCCGTGATCACCGACGCACGTCAGGACAATCGTCAGTTCCCGGTCACGGTCAGCGCGCCCGTCACCGTGACCGTCAATGAAGCACAGGCACCAGGCGCGGTCGGTAACGCGATATCAGGTGCTATCGGCAAGGCGGCGACCGCCCAGGCGTCGCGCATGGAAGCGGAACCGGCATCGCCATGATTATCGGATTTTCACGCTCGATCGGACCGATCCCGTTGAACGTTGTTTTGACGGAAGATCACACGACGGAAATCGAAATCACTTCGAACCCGATCGAGACGGGCGCGGAAGTGAATGACCATGCTTATATCATGCCGAAAAAGGTCACCTTGGAATTTGCGGACCGCAACGCCGCCGCGACCTGGAATGCCTTAATCCGTTTCCAGGAAAGCCGGATTCCTTTCGTCCTGGTGACCGGTCTGGCGGTCTATCGAAATATGATGGTCAAGCGGTTGAACGCGAAGCGCGATGCTTCGTTTTCCCGCGTGCTATCGGGATCGGCTGATCTTCAGGAAGTCATCATCGTCGACACGGCCGGCGCGACGGCGATCGGCGGAACGGCTTCGTTGCCGCCTGGCGGGAACCCTGGCGGTGCGTTGTCCATTCTTTCCGCCCGTCCGACGCCGTCCAGGGCGCGTGACGCTGCTACAGCTATGCGGGCGGCTGGAACTGTCTTGCGAGGCGATCAAGCGTCCCTGGTGGCACCGCTGACCGGCAAGACGCCAGCGGCGGCGACGAACCGTGCACTATTGGCTAAGGTGTTCCAATGATCGAACTGAAAATCGAGGATCACACCGACCAGCAATTCGAAGCGGTGTTGAACGGTCGCCGCGTCACGTTGCGTCTTTGGTATAACCAGACGTCCGAACGCTGGGAACTTGATCTAGCGGTCGATGATCTTCCCGTTTTGAACGGGCGACGGATTGTCGTCGGCGTCGATATCCTGAAGCCATTCGATTTTGGGATCGGCGTTTTGTTTGCGGCGGACGTCGTCGCCGGATCGGTGCCCGACCGTGTGTCATTGCCAAACGGCACCGTGAAGCTTTTTCAGACGACGGAAGCCGAAATCAAAGCGACGAACGGTGATCCGTTTTTCGAGCCTGTCACGCCGACCGTGCGCCCGATTCTATGGACGCCGCCGCCCGCTGAATATTTTGGTTATGCGTTCGGCATTGGGCGATTGCTCGATCAGATCGAAGAAGGTTTCGCGATCGATTTCGCTGGCGACGAAGTTCTGATCAGGTCGAACGCTAATCCGTCCCTGAATTTTATCGGCACGTGGCAATCAGCAATCGACAACGCCAAATTCGAATTTGCACGGCCGTCAGTGGCATATCGCTATAACGACGCCGGTTTGATCGTATCAGACGCGATCGACGTCCTACGGGTCCAGCGTGACCCGCTGACGGGTCTTCCGGTCGGCGCGATCCTGGAACCCGCGTCGTCGAACCTGGTGCCGTCGTCGGCGGTCGCCACGACGGGAACAAACGTCAACGTGACGGCAAATGCTGTCACCGCACCTGACGGAACCATGACGGCCGAACTGGTTACGGAAAACGCGGTGAACGGCGAACATTACGCGGGCGATATGTCGATCACCGGGACAACGGTCGGTCAAAAATATCTATGGTCGGCGTTCGTGAAAAAGACCGACAATCCCCGCCCGTTTTATTTGCGAACAGCAACCGCAAAAAGCGCGTCGGCGTATTTCAATCCGGCAACCGGCGCATGGCTTGGCGGTTCCGGATATTTGTCACGCGGTTTCGAGACGTTGCCGAATGACTGGTTTCGTGTGTGGATGATCGTCGAGATTCAGACGGCGGGAAATCTGGTTTGCCGTGCCCAGCTTGCCAATTGGGCGTTGACGTCGATCTATACCGGCGACAATGTGTCCGGTCTTTACGTTTGGGGAAGGGACGCGCGATTGCTCGATCGCGTTGTGCAACACTTCCCGACGTCAGGCGTTGCGGCTGGTCCGTCCGCTGACGATTTCAAAATCCCGCTTGCCTCGATCCCGTGGTTTGCCGGCGTCGGCGAATTCCTGGTCAATGACGTCGTTGTCGCCGCGCCGCCCGTCGTCGCTGACAAGCTGGAATTTCCGACGACATACGTCGAACCCATTCGCACCTTGCGCTATAGGATAATTTGACGTGCAACAGTTCCTTCGCAAAGTTCGCCTGACGGCCGGATCGATTTCGCTAAATCCTGGCGGGATCAATCCGCACGATATGAAAATCGCTTTCAACGTGTCGAAAGGGATCAGCGGATCGGCGAACACGGCTTCGATCGACATTTGGAACTTGAATGAAGGTCACCGGAACGCCCTGGGGAAAGAACTGGACGAAGTGACGTTAGAAGCTGGTTACACGCCGCCGACTGGCGGGTCGAACGTCGGTATCATTTTCAAGGGTCAGTTGCGCGACGTCGAGCATCGGCGCGAAGGTCCCGATATCATTTCCTCGATCAGTTGCGGTGACGGCGACAAGGCGTTCCGCACCGCGACGACGTCCAAGGCATTCCCGAAAAACACGCCGGTTAAAGACGTCGTCGAGGAACTTTATTCACAGTTGGCGAAACAGGGGATCAGTCGCGGCGAATGGAAATTTCCGGACGATATCGACGAAAAGAAATTTGTTCGACCTTACGCCATGTGCGGCGGTTGCACGCGCGAACTGGACCGCCTGGGACGCGGGAAAGGGTTCTATTGGTCGGTGCAAAACGGCGTCATGGAAATCATACCAGGCGACGGATTTATCGGCGGCGTTGTGCCAATCAGCGCGGCAACCGGCATGGTTGAAGTCCCGACGATCACCGATAACGGCGTCAAGGTCCGGACACTTTTGAACCCGGAAATTCGTCCGAACCGCCGCGTCAAAATCATTTCATCGGTGATCGAGTTAGGCGCGGAAGACGGCATTTACCGCGTGTCCCAGGCGACTTATTCTGGCGACAACCGTGACGGCGATTTTGTCGTCACGGTGCACGGCGAAGCGGTCAAGGGCGGCAAGGTCGACGAAGGAAAGAAACCCTAAATGGCCGGCTATATCGGGAAGACCACGAATCTAGATCGCGAAGTCGTCGGGACGCAAACCCAGGGCGAACGCGAAGACGTCATGGGCGAAATTCCCGGCAAAATCATTTCGTTCGATCCGGCAACGCAAACCGCGACGATCCAGCCGGCCTATAAGCCGAAGCACAACGGCAAACCGGTTGATATGCCGGAACTGCTAGAAGTCCCGGTCAGGTTCCCGCGTGCCGGTAAAGGCGGGATCACCTATCCGATCGCCGCTGGTGACATGGTGACACTACGGCCGCAAATGCGGTCATCGGAAAAGTATCACACGGAAGGCACATACGAGGCGACCGACACACGGTCTATGAATCTTTCGGATATGGAAGCTTTCGTCGACGGCGGTGAATCGCTTCAGGACCCGATCAAGAATTTCGATCCCGCCAATGTGCACATTCGCGGTGACGAAGACGGCGAATTCGGGATCAGGATTTCGAAAGAAGGCAAGTTAAAAATCGAGGGGAACCAGGGTAACATTTACATTCTATACCGGGACGGCTTAAACCTAGCGAAACAGATCGCCTATTTCCTGAAGGATGAACCGGCTTTGATCAACGGTCCAGCATATGCGGCGATCGAAACTTCATTAGCTGAAATCGTGGCGAAACTGGATACAATGGCGCTATGACTGACCGAATCGGACTGGCGATCGACCCTGACACGAACGATCTTTATTTGGCCGACGACGGTCAATTGGCGATCGTCACCGACGCCCTGGCGATCGGTCAGCATGTGCGGCAACGCCTGAAGACCTTCAGCGGTGAATGGTTCCTGGACACAACGGCCGGCGTGCCGTGGCTGGACGAAATACTAGGTCGCCGCTATGATCCCGCACTAGCCGAAACCGTGACTAAAGCGGAAATCCTCGACACGGACGGCGTTCGGGAAATTTTGACGTTCGCGGTTTCGTTCGACCAGGTCACGCGGAACCTGATACAAAGCGGGATCGAAGTCCTGACCGTGTATGACGAAAAGGTCGTGATCTAATGGCTGACTATGGCGTTCAACCGACCGGCTTCGTCCGCAAACCGCTGGCGGTGATCCTTGCCGAAATCGAGGCGGCGAACATAACAGAATTCGGTCCTGGGATCATCCAAACGTCACAGTCGCCGCTTGGTCAGGTCAACGGCGTGTTTGCCGACCTGACCGCCCAGCTATGGGAAATCCTGGCCGACGTCTATCAGTCTTACGATCCGGACCAGGCTGAAGGTTTGCGGCTTGATACGTTGGCGCGCCTTCGCATCCTTAGCCGTGGCGTGAACGAATCAGACGCCGACTTTCGGAAGGCGATCACGAACACGGGTCGCGCCCGCGTCGACCTTCAGGACTTGACCCGCGCCGTGCGTGGCGTCGACGGCGTGATCTATACACAAGTTTTCGTCAATGACACGGCGACAACCGACGCGAATGGAATGCCGCCGAACACTGTCGCGGTCGCCGTGATCGGTGGAAGCGATGATGAAATCACGCGGCAAATGCGCGACTATATCGTGCCGGGAATTTCGACTTATGGCAACGTCAGCGTGTCGACGGAAATCGAGGGTTTTTGTCGATCGTTCCTGATCGTGCGACCGATCACCGTCGCCGTCACGCTGGCGGTCGAAGTTCGAACCCGTCCGGATGCTTTCGGCTGTCCGCCGCCGTCAACCGGTGCGATCCGCGACGCCCTGGTCAATGGTCTGGCGTTGCTCAATGGTGACGACGTGACCTGGTTCAAGATCAGGTCACTTGTCGAATCGGTCTTCCCGACCGTCGAAGTCGTATCAATCAACGGCGCGCGTGACGGGAACGATCTGGAATCCTCGACGATCAACCTTCCGGTCGCGATCGATTTCCTGGAAATCGCGACGTTCGCGGTCGATGACGTAACAGTGACCGTGACGGTGTAAGACATGACCGAATGTCCAAGCACGCCTGACGAACTGGTCGAGCCGCGCTTGGACCGCGTGCTAACGCAATATCGCGAATCGCCGAAGCTGATCCACTTAATGCGAACGGTGCTTCGTCAGGTCGAAACGGCGTATGTGACGATTTGCGATCTTCCGTCTTTCTTCGATATCGATAGCGCGGTCGGCGATCAGTTGACGATCATCGGGAAACGATTGGGATGGCCGCGCAACCATTGCGTTTGCATTGCACAACCGGTCTTCGGCTTCGCGTGTGAGGGTGTCCCGTCTGAAGTTCCGTTAGTCGGATTTTGCGAAAACAACGTGTGGCTGGCGTGTGGTGCGTTCGGCGTCGGTGACATTACGATCGATGATGACGAAGTTTATCGCGGCTTCCTTCGCGCACGTCGTTATCAAATGCTGGCCTTTTACGATATCGAATCACTGACCGACGCCCTACAATCCATTTACGGCGGCGCGGCGCGGGTCCTGGACGCCGGCAATGGTCGCGTTGTGCTTGCACCTGGTCGCGACCTGACCGTCGCTGAAAAGGCGTTGCTTCAGCTAGTGCCGCGTGTGCTTCCCGTCGCACCAGGTATCCGCCAGCGGTTTCATTTCGGTCCTGATCTTCGCGTGTTCGGCTTCGGCACCGGCTGGGGCGGCTTTTGTGACGTCGATTATGGTCCTAGCCTTATCACGTCAGAAAATGATAATGAGATCGAGACGGAAGACGAAACCGCATGGCTTGCGACTGAATCCATTTTCGGTGACGCGCCTTGGATGTGCGAAATCGACGTGAAACCTTACGAATGCGCCTGAAGGATCGGCACACATGAAAACGCAACCTTTCGCCTTCAATAACATCGAGGGATTCCGCTTCGCAAATCCGACTGAACGAGAACAAGGTTTCCCATGCGGGCCGGCCGACCAGCGACTTTTTAACGGCATGTTCAACCGTATCGAAGCGGAAGTCGGTCACGTTATCGACTATGCCGGTTTAACCGGTTCGGACGCCGACTTGACGCAACTTCGTCAGGCGATCCAGCAATTGATTTTGTCTGGCATCGCCGGTCTGGTGGACACTGGTTCCGTGCCGTCGATCGACACGTCGCAATTTGTCCTGATCGGTCAGGCACGGGCGCGCCTTCCGATCTTCCCGGAAATTCTCAATACGACGGGTCTTATGGGGGTTACGTCGCCGGCACCTGGGACGATCCGCGTGCCGGCGTCGGTCACGTTCCAACATCGCGGCATTTTCCCGATCGTGACCGTCCTGGAAGACTTCGCAACGGCGATCAATAAGACCTATCACCTTCGTTGGACGCCAGCGTTGGCCGGTCTTCAGGGTATCGTTTTGAAAGACCTGTCCGACGTCGGTTACAATCCAACTTCAGCCGCCGAAACCGATCCGAAGTTCGATTCGAAATATGACGACATGCTGATCGCGCGGATCATTACGAACGGGTCGAACATCGCGACGATCACGAACCTGGTCAACTTCGATCGCTTGCGTGCTGAAATTTACGACGCGGGCGCGATGACTAATCCTGGATCGAATGACGCGACCCGCACGATCAATCCGGCCTGGAACTGGTCACGTAAACCAATGTTCTCGATCCATGTCGTGAACGCGCAAACGTCGCCTATTCCTGGTCAAAATCTGACCTGGTCCGGCACATATCAAACGCGCCTTCACGATCACGATTGGTATGTCGAGGAACTGATTCCGAAGTCGCGTTACGGGATGCAACTTCTTTTGCGCCGTGACATGGCGTTGAATATGGACGTCAACATTCAACTGACGGCGTGATCCAATGGCTGATCCTATCAAAATTTCGGCGTTGCCGGCCGCACTAGCGGCGATCCTTGGTCATATCCTTCCGGCGTCCAATCCGGTCAGCGACGAAACCGAAGGATTGACGGTCGCCCAGGTCATCGCTCTTTTGCCGTCCCTTGTGACGATCGGCGCTGAAGTCGACGTTGCATCCGCCGCGACGGTCGACCTGACGGGATCGCCTGACACGTTCCGCTTTCGCGTTACCGGCGCGACCGGGATCACCGCGATCACGCTGGGCAATAACAAAATGGCGTTGCTCCGGTTCGCCGCTGGACCGCTGGTGACGCACCATGCGACGACGCTGATCCTTCCGACCGGCGCAAATATCACGGCGGCGGCTGGTGATCAGGTTTGGATCGCTTCGGACGGTTCCGGCAATATCCGCGTGATCGCTTGGTTCCGTGCGTCTGGTGCCGCCCTGGTCGGTTCTGGCGTGAACCTAGTCGACGCCGCAATCAACGGCGAAGTCGACGTCGCATCCCATGCGTCAGGAACAACTGATCTTGCCGCCGCCTCGACGACGGCGTTCCGTTTCCGGATCACCGGAACGAATGCAATCACGGCGTTGACGCTGGGAAATAACAAATGGGCGTTGATCCGGTTTGCCGGCATTCTGACCTTGACGCATAATGCGACGACGCTGAATCTTCCGACTGGCGGTAACATCGTGACCGAAGTCGACGACACGGCTTTGATTGCGACCGACGGATCAGGCAACGTCCGCGTGATCGCCTATTGGCGCAAGTCCGGCGCGCCGCTCAATTACGGTCAGGTCGAGGAATGGATTGACGCCCTGCAATTCATTCCATCGCTGACCAATGGTGCACAAGCTGGCATCCGCAATCTACCTTCGGTCGGAATCCCACTTTTTTCCCTGGCGTTTGATTCGGCAACGCAAGAATTTGCGTGGGTTCGTTGGGTGCCTAGAAAGCGTTACAACGGCGGCACGATTCAATTTGTGTGTCATTGGACTGGTAACGGCGGCGTGGCAGCGCAAACGGCTAGGTTCGTCATCGGCGGTCGGTTCTATCGCGATGACGACGCCTTGGACGTGGCACCTGGCGGTTATGTTTCGTGCGACGACGTGTTTATCGCCAATAACGATTTGCACATATCGCCGATTTCTGGAGCGTGCACGCTTCTAGGAACATATGCCGCTGGTGCGACACAAATAATGATTATTGTGTCGCGCGATCCGGCTGTCGACACTTACGCCGCCGATATCGAATTCCTGGGTATGAAAATCATTTACACCGCCAACAAAGGCAACGACGCCTAAATGACCATTCACGCGCCCAGGTCCGACATGCTGACGGTGATTCGTCGACTTGGATTGACGAACGGTCTGAAACTTTGTCTCGACGCAGGGCATGAAACGTCTTTGCCTGCCGCCTCGACAAAGTGGCTTGATTTATCGGGTAACGGTTTCGATTTTTTCCGTGGCACGACGGCCGGCGCGGACGCAACCGACCCGGCGATCAATGGAACGCCTGGGCGTCGATCGTCTTCCGAATATCTGTCATTCGACGGCGGTGATTTTCTTCGGTACGACGCCGCCAATGAAACTTGGATGCAAAACATCCACAAGGACAACGCCAAGTTCACGTTGCTTTCTTGGCTGTATTGGGGTGCTAACGGAACGCCTTATAGATGGGTTGGAACGCGCGGCGCTGGTAGCGGAACCGGTTTTTTGGTGGCACAATCTTCTAGCGGAAACATGACCCTAAGCGTCCAAAATGCAGGTGCTAACGGTCTAACTTATACAACGTCCGTGATCCCCGGATTTGCGTTAAACACCTGGAGTTTTGCGGCGGTGTCTCTTAATGAAGCTGTAGGCGCAAACGGCGCAATCATGATGATTAATGACGGACAAGAATTAATCACTTCAACTTATGTTTCACCGTCAGCGGGCAACGCGACTGAAGTAATGGAAATCGGCGCTCTTGGCGGTGGCGGAACGCCTATGCCTGCTGGCAGTCGAATGTCTTCCTTTGCAGCTTGGGAAGGTGTCGCGCTTAGTGCGGAACAATTGCGCGCCATGTACCAGGCAACACGCGGCAAATTTGGGGTCTGATCAATGGCGACGAAATCCGGACTTGTGGCAATCCTAAACGCGACCGGCGACGCGGTGATCGAAATTCGCGACCTTGGTCCGGACCCGATCGGCGTTAAGCCTGGGATAGTGAAGACCTTCGAAGAAATTCGACCGGACCTGGCAGACGGTGAAATCTATACCGGGTTCACCGACGAAATCATGGTGACGAAGGTCAAGCGGACCTGGTCGAAAGCCGTGCCGCCCGTCCCGGTTCCTGAAACGATCAGCGATCGTCAGTTTTTCCAGGCGCTTGCCGAATCGCCTTTCAAAATTATCACGCAAGAGGAAGCACTAGCGGCCGTGAAAACGGGCGATCTTCCCGCAAGTATGATTGCCATGATCCAGGCATTGCCGGACGCTGCAAAATTCAGCGCGGAAATGATCTTGTCAGGTGCAACGGAATTTCGTCGATCGCATCCGCTGGTGGCGGCGTTCGGCACGGCGTTCGGCTGGACGTCGGAACAGATCGACGCATTCTGGATCGAGGCGGCAAAAAAATGATGTATGCCCTTTATTTACCGTTCGCCGTGCTATCGTTTTTGCTTAACGTCTTCCTTTGGCTGACGTGCTGGTTTTGGGCGATCATTCCGGCCGTTTTCAAGCTGACGGACTTGCCTGGGCCGTTGTGGTATCTTCAGACGCATGACGATTGGGTTTACGGTGACGGATGGCCGAAGCCGAACCCGCCGCCGCGCATGTTTGACCGCTGGAAAATTGCGACCTGGTGGATCGCGCGCAATCCCGGATATGCTTTCGATAGTTATATTCTCGGTTATCCCGCGTTGCCGACCGCGCCGAAGTGGGCGTCAAAGGTTCCTGACGGCTTTCATACATTTGAGTCGGCAAACGGTCGCAAGTTATGGTCGTATCGCACAAAACGCGTTTGGTTTGGCTGGAAGCCTAACAGGCTTGCCGGTCGTCATATGTTAGTTGTTCACGTTTCTTTAGGGAACTGACCGCGATGACACGTGACGAAACGCTGAAGATTCAAAACGAATTGCGGACGCTGGGACTGTATACCGGCAATCTCGACGGTGACTATGGTCCGAAGACCGTCGCGGCCGTCCAGGCGTTCCAGCGATTGAATGGTCTGAAGCCTGACGGCGTTGTCGGTCCGAAGACCTGGGATGAATTGTTCGACGTCGTCTTGACGATCCGCAACTATGTCCCGCCCTTCCCGGCACCGAAAGCCGCGACGGTTTGGCCGCGTCAAAAAGACGTCGCGACTTTCTTCGGTCCGCCCGCTGGACCGCGCGCCACGGCCGGTACCGTTCGATTGCCGTTTGCCTTCCGGCTTGCCTGGGACCTCGACGCCCGCGTGACTTCGTTCAAGTGTCATGACCTGGTCGCGTCGGCGATGACGAAGATTTGGTCTGACACGGCGGCGCACTATGGCGAAGAAACCATGCGCCGGCTTCGCCTCGATCTTTTCGGCGGTTGCTACAATCCGCGCAAAATGCGCGGTGGCACGTCCTGGTCAATGCACGCTTACGGGATCGCCCAGGACGTCGACCCGGAACACAATCAGTTGAAATGGACCCGCGATCTTGCGTCGCTCGACGACGCGGTTTATGACCCGTTCTGGCGGATCGTGGAATCAACGGGCGCAATTTCACTTGGCCGCGTCGCAAACTATGACTGGATGCACTTTCAATTCGCGCGCCTTTGAAGGGTTTGACCCATGTCGCGGATTCCGAAACCGATCAACATGACGACGGGCGAACCGTCCTGGCGTTGGCGTCGGATCGCGGTTTTCATGGTCATGATCTTCAGCCTGATCACGCTTTGGCGGCTAGTCGGTCATGACGACACGGCGTTGAACTATGCCATTGCGACCGGTCTGATTTGGCTGACCGCCGCCCTTGTGCTGATCTATACCGGGTTCGCGACCGCGCAAGATTTGCTTGCGATCTTCGTTACGAAGACCGGCCGGCCGTATGCGGAACCGGTATCGGGCACGGTCGAGACAAAGACCGTCGAGACAAAGACGGTGAAGCCTGATCCGACCGTTCCGCCCGACAATTTTGGATCAGGTCGATGATCGTTCTAGCCTTAGAAGCATTGCGGACCAGGACCGGCGTCGCGGCGTTGACCGCCCTGGTCGGCGCGCTGATCGTCGGCCTGGTCGTAATCCATTACGAAGGCGTGCCGATCGGTCCACTTCGTTACATTCCCGGCATTCATTACGTCTTCCCGGAAGGGAAGATCGAGCGTGTGAAGCGTGAAGCGGTCACCGACCTGGTCAAGCAATCCGAACTAGACGCCGCGAACGCGAAGCTTGCGAAGGCGGAACGCGATTTGGCTAGTGCAAATATTGCGTCGGCGCGCTATGCAACGCTCTATCAGGAAGCACAAGCGCGCAACGCCGCCCAGGTCGAGGCGGACGCAAAAGAGGACGCCGAATATGTCAAACGGTTGCGGGAAGCTGGTCGGTCGTGTGATCTTTCTGACCCTGACCTTGATTATATCTACGGCGTGCGGAAGTAATTTCGAGGCACGATTAAAAGCCGCCTCGACGGCAAAAGCACAGGCTGAAGCCGCGACGAACCTTCCGGACCCGCCGCCCGATTGCACCGCGACCGAACCCTATCCGCCGCGCGTGCCTGGGATCGAGGCGCGGGTCTTGTCCCGTCAGTTCAAGCGTGCCCTGGACCGTCAGAATGCACGCACGACGCGGTGCCTGGTGGCACCTGGTGGCTGGTATCCGACATTAAAGCGTGAACTAGCGGCGAAGCCGTGACATTTTTGCGTTTAACGTGTATCGTCAAAGTGTGCGATGCTGCGGGGCGTCAAACGGTACAGGAAATGAAAATAGAATGGCTGATCAAGAGACGAATCTTGCGATGCTTAGGCACGATCTACTAATTCATGCCCAATTGATCAACACGTTGGCTGAAAAACATCGGCGACTTGATGCTGCCATTCAAGAATTAATGCGTGATAGATCGGCACGAAACGAGCGTGACAAACGCTGGGACGAACGATTTTCAGACATATCCGGAAACTTGCAAGAAATCAGGTCGATAGGGAAATGGATTCTTGCGGGGTTCGGTAGTGTTTTGATCGTCGCGGCTGGCAATTT